>Ga0209542_10004335_pt1 | contig 29222 bp, 45 predicted proteins | sample RifCSPhighO2_01_FD_184028 | JGI IMG/M metagenome (GOLD analysis project Ga0209542, IMG submission 184028) | Soil microbial communities from Rifle, Colorado - Rifle CSP2_plank highO2_0.1 (SPAdes) (version 2) | ecosystem: Environmental > Terrestrial > Deep subsurface > Rock core/Sediment ... | reverse complement strand
GTGCAGTGTTTACTGCTAGGACTACGCGGGTATCTAATCCGCTTTGCGCCCCTAGCCTTCATCCCTCACTGTCAGATCCGTTCTCGTAAGGTGCCTTCGCTATTGTTAGTCCAGTGAGGATCAACGCATTTAACCGCTACCCTAACCGTACTCCTTACGTCTCCCGGTCTCAAGCTCTGCAGTATCTCATGCCCGACCGACATTTAAGATGCCAGATTTCACATGAGACTTACAGAACAAGCTACGGATGTTTTAGACCCAATAAACGTGGTTGCGACTTGGACCGCTGGTATTACCGCGGCGGCTGGCACCAGTCTTGCCCGGTCCTTATTCGTGCGACTTTTTACATCGCACAAAAGCTTTTCCTAATATGGAAAAGCACTCTGGCTCGCTCTGTCACGCTTTCGCGCATTGCAGAAAATTCCTACTTGCTGCACCCCGTAGGGCTGGGAATAGTGTCTCAGATTCCCTCTCAGGGCCCCTTCGCTAAAAGCCCTTATCGATCATCGGCTTGGTGGGCCATTACCCCGCCAACAACCTAATCGACCGCAGCCCCATCCTCACGCAAACTTTCAGAGAAAAATCATTCCAGAAAAATTCTCCTATCGGTTATTAGCCTCAGTTTCCCGAGGATATCACCGGCTTGAGGGCAGGTTAGCTACGTGTTACTGAGCAGTTCGCCTTTAACTTCGTAAGAAACTAAAAGACTTGCATAGATAAGCGCAAACCAGATAGCCGCAACCTCCAGCAGGATCAACTGGATTTACCTAAAATTTTGAGAATCTTAAGTCCAGTTATCCACTGTAAGCACTCGCCTCCATAGAATATTATTTGGGAGTCAAACATAAAGAGATTTTATTAATAAAATCTCTAATGGCTAATTGCAAAGATAAACGATGCAATTCGCCATAAATTGAAAATATAAATATTTTCGTTACAACTCAGATCTTGCATACCTCATACCTTAATATGCAAGTGTCGTGTTTTCACGACGGTAAACATTAAGGCACTCATTACAGTTACCATTTTAACTAATGAGTGAGATTTGAAGCATATATAAATCTTTCGAGGATATTTTGATTAATGATTGAAGAGTTATCGACGTGAAATGTTTTTAAGAAATTTGTTTTCTTTTCATTTTATAGTACTGCTTAATAAAAATTGTAAAGATTATAATTCCAATCAGTAAGGCAAATCCTATCCATGTATAATCATAAGGCCTTTCTGAAGGTGCATGTAATTGAGAGTTTATTATACTTACAGTCAACCCTCCAATAAAGAAAATAACGAGTATAATAATAAACAACAAAAATTCAGAAGTATATTTTTTAGGATTTTTGGTATATTCTGTTTTATTTATTTCTTTAACTCTAGAATATTGCTTATCCGAGATTGAATTGAATATAAAAATAGAAATAAAAGAGACAATTGCTAATATTAAGAAAATTAATTTATTATAGGTATAATAAAGAATGCTAAAAACAATTGTCAAGTATATAGAAATTCTCCATAAGCCTAAAAATTGACCATATAAAAGCCCGTTAAATATTCTTTTGAATCCCATTTAAATTAATGGAAAGATAAATATATAAATATAGACACAGAGATAGTAGTATAAGAAGAGGACAAAATGAAGAATTTAAATAAATCTCGCCCGGTAGGAATAACGGTTATTACGATTCTTATTTTTTTGTGTTCTGCTATTATAATAATTGCAGGCTTATATTTTTTAATTACAGCTCAAGACCTTTCCAATAAAGATAGTAATTCGCCATTTTCTAATATGCTGTTAAATTTTATTATTTGGAATAGCACACTTTCGATAATAGGTGGTTTTGTTTTGTGTTTAGTAGGTATTTTTCTATTTCAAGGAAGACGCTGGGCAAAAATAGTATTGGGCGTTATTATATGGATTAATATATTGGGGGGCACATCAATACCCATTTTAGTAATCTCTCTTGGGATCTTTATTTATGTATTTTTCTTTAGAGTTTCAAAAGAATTTTTTAAGTCAGCTTAGACAATAATTATTTAGGAGGAAGCAAAGCATCCCAGTTTTCTACGAATTCTGAAATTGCAGGCAGGTGACTAGATAATTTTCTTTTCTCAATATAAATTTTTGCTAGAAGGTAAAAGATAATTCCGAGGCTCTTTGCGCTCTTGTTGTTTCCTGGAAGAATTTGGGTTACTTGTTCAGTGTAGTTATTTGTATCGCATATTGCTAAGACGGGGATTTTTATTTTCTTTGCGTCACTAAAAGTATTTTTATCTATCCAAGGGTCGCAGATTAAAGCTAATTCTGTTTCTATAAATCCATCAAGGTTTGGGTTTGTAAGTATTCCTGCAGGATATTTCTTTGTGAAGGCCCTTATACCTGTTGCTTGTGAAAATAATTCTACCGCTTTCCAGCCTGCTTCTCTTTTGCAAACAACGATTACATCTTCTGGAGCATACTTTACCAAGAAGTCTGCAGCCTCTCTTATCTTTTTATCAAGAAGAGTTGTATTAAAGACAGCCAGGCCATCTGCTCTTCTCTTGTAGACATATTGCTTCATATCTGGAGTTATAACTCTTGTACCTAGGTGTACTGAGGATTTTAGATAATCTTCTATAGGGACTAGAGTATCTGCTTTTTCTTCTTCATGTCCTTTTTGTTTTATCTCTAGTTTGTCTGTATCTTTAATTGTTTTTTCCAATTGTTTTGCTTTTTCTTTAAGCGCGGCTAACTTTGTTTTTTTGTCATCTGATTCTTCTTTCTTCTCTTTACTTTGAGGAGCTTTTTCTTCAGTTTCAGATGGTACAGAGGATTCCTGTTCTTCCGATTTCTTTTTCCTAGGCATTTTTTTAGTAAATTGAGTAGGTTTTTAAAGATTTGCTTATATCATATTATAAAGAAAATGGTGAGTAAAGAACTTCTTGATTATGCAATTAAGGGCATTCAGAAAGGAATGTCTTTAAGCGAGATTAAAAGTAAACTTCTTTCCCATGGGTGGGGAGAGGCTGAAATCAATGAAGCTATAGGTCTGGCAAGCAATCCTTCTCTCGGGAAGCCCAGTATAGACAATTCCCTTATTAATTATATAAGATCTGCTATGCAAAAGAATATTTCTGTTAGTGAAATTAAAGAGAAACTTCTTTCTAAAGGCTGGGGAATAACAGAAGTTGATGAGGCTATAAACTCAATTAGAAGAGATACTGCACAAATTAAGATAGAAAAGCCAATGATATTTCAAAAGCAGGAAAAGATAAGAAGGTATAATATGAAGATTATTCTGCTTATCATACTTCTTATCTTGCTTATTGCCGCAGCGGTTTTATTAGTTATTTTTAAGGGGAAGTCTAGTAACACTACTAATACAAATAAAAATGTAGGGGTAACTATCAATCAGAGTGCAAATAGTGCGGCTTCTGCTGCACCCGTTAGTACAGCCAGTGGAGGAAGTATAAGGGATTGTGGTGCAAATATTAATTGTTTTATTGATGCCTCAAATACGTGCAAGCCTGCTAAAGTAAAATATAATTACAAGACAGAATCTTCTGGTGTTGAGAAAACTGGCGCTTATTATTACGAATTAAAAGGTTCTGAATCTGAGAAATGTGGCTTTTACTTGAGGGCAGATAGCATTAGCATCCAATATAGCGATAGTTTAATTCAGAGTATGATTGATAGCGGTATTTCTAGTGATGACATTAAGAAAAGAGAAAATGTTGAAAATGTTCAGGTTAATGCCTTGGAAGGAAAAGATGGAGATTGTAAGATAGTTGTTAGTGATTTGACGGCTCTTTTACAATTGTGGAAAACTGATGTTGAAAAAGCAGGAGTATTTTCAAGTGATGAGATAAAGAGTTACGAGTGTACGGGGAGTTATTTTAGTTGATTAGAGATAATTAATTATTTTATTTTGAGGTTCATCTTTGTCTGGAATGTTCTTAGATTCATTAATCCAAGATGTAGTTTTAGGCTCCTTGCATCATCTACCTGACCTGCTGAAGGGTGATAAACCTCGTCAAAAGAGTCGGTATAACTTAGCCCGTTTGTTACATTATATTCTATCAATCTTTCAATGTATGGTCGAAGATCTCCAAAACATATATTGATAAACTTTTTATCCGTCATGCAAAGTGGTGTGAACTTTAGCTATTTAAATATTCTCCTTAATTCAAAGAAAATTATACCTAATAATTAACCATTAGACCATTCATCAATTACTGGTGAATACCCTAATTGATCTCCAACACACATATTATAATCGTCGTTGTTAAACAAGTTGGCTAACCTGCATACTAATCTAACAAATATTCCGCTGAAGCGACCTACTCTTCTTATTGCGTCGTTAACTTCTACACATTCTCCTCCAGAGCAAAGATTGGAGTCACATTCGTAGTTGTTCTGGCATTTTGCCCAGCTTCCCTCGAAGTCTTTTACCTTTTGCTCTTTAATCTTGCCGTCTATGTCGCAATAAGAAGGAGAAGATGGATTATTGCTAGAGAATGCTCCTATTGCAGCCCTATAACTGTAAGGAATGCATTTATCTCCGACCTGACATCCTGTGCATTCATTTGGTGTGCAAGAAATATCTTCTTTTGTAGAAGAACCAGTATTACACTTTAAATCTAGGCATTGTTTTGTCTGTATGCCTGTAGAAGGACATTTGGTTGGCTCAATTTTACAGGTATATTGCGGCGTACAAGAAGAAGGTTTATCTTTAGTGCATCCGCCTATTCTAATTTGTGCTCCGTTAGTGTCATCATACGAATCAAAAATAAGTTTAAACGTACCAAAAACTGGGTCAACAAACTCGCTTCCAATTAATATTGCATCGTGATCCGAATTAGGAGCAGTGACCTCTATTGAGATCTTTGTTACTGCATTAATATTTCCTTCGATTATAGTACGAGTTCCATCAATAACACTCTCGTCTAAACCTACTGTTACAGAATCTCCATTACCAAGTCTAATTCTATCTGTTGAAATAATTAGGGTTGCTGATAAACCAAAGTTAGAGGCTTCTGAATTTATTAAAGTCGCAATAAGATTTGATAGGCTTTTTGAATTACTTTCAAATACCTCCTTCGAGACTGATTGGCCTGTTGCCAGGTCTGTTATCTTAACCGTGGCAGAGGCACTAGACGCTGAAAGTAATTCGACACGATAATTCTTTCCTGCTATAGAAACCGACTCAGTAGGATTGTCATTTGTCAGGGTTGTTTTTACTGCATTTCTTAATAATATTAAACCTGGAAAATTAGATTGCCCTGTTTCTGGAGATATTAAAAAGCTCTCTCCAAACAAGTTTATTTCTTCGCCCCATAATGTTTTGTCTGTAAAATCTACTGCCCTATTAAAAGCAATTACGGCCGTATAGGCCGGATTATATATAGTTGGGCTCAATTTAATTCCTATTTGTTCGTCATCGTTACTAGTTGGTTGTTTTTCTTTCGTTATCTTAGGATAAGTTCCTAAATTTATGAATTGAACATATTGATAATTTGTGCCAAAAATGCTGCTTGCAAGTATTTGTGGCAACTCGCCCTTTGTAATCACAGTTCTAACTTTATTTATGCTATCTCCAAGAAATATCTTTTGACTTGCAGAAGTTAATGAAACAGATTCGCATAATTCGGCAGGTATTGGTTCTTTGTTTATACAGGCGCCGTTTGAGCAACCTTGAGGGCAATTAATTAATTGGTTTGCATCTGAATCAATAAAATTTCCTTTATCATCTGTTTTGCAAATTGCTTCTTCATCATAACAGTCTTTGCCTGAGCAAGAGGCTATGCTCTGCCAACCACCAGGTTTGCCATTTGAATCATAATTTAATACTAAAATACACACATCTTCATTCTTTAATTCAGTAGAGCCATACTTAAAATTAGTCCATCCATAAACATATTGATTAAGTCCTCCATCGCTATCTGTACATTGAGCCTTTGGTGGCTCTATTAAACAAGTTGAGGAACAACCGTCTCCGCTTAATGCATTCCCGTCATCGCACTCTTCGCCTTCCTGAACCTTACTATCGCCACAAACAGGTACTCCTGAAAGTGGAATGCAAGCACCATTTTGACAGCCGTTTGGACAGCTATAAAGTTCTGTGGAGAACGTATTATCTCCTTTACAAATTGCTTCAATTATACTGCTACCTTCACATTTATCTAACTTCTCTGCGCGGCCTGCGCTTCCACCCATCGGCTGATCGCTATTGCACTTATTTCCGTATATTGTATAAATATCAACGGCCACTTTTGAATAATTATAATAATTCTGTCCGCCGTCTAAGTCTGTGCAAGTCAAGGCCGTTCTATAACAGGAAGATAAATCGTATTTGGTACATTGAGAATCGCAACAGCTTCCCACACTACCATTTTGATAGCCGAAATCTGAACATTTAGGGGCAACAGAATTATTTGTTTCTTGAGATACTTGTTTTATTTCTGAACTGGAAAGAGCACGATTGTATATTCTTAATTCATCTATTAATCCTTTGAAATAACCACTTACTAAAGGAGATGAGGCTGTAGGGCTCCTGTCAAGTGCACCTATCGATAAGTAAAGGTCTGTGTTTATATTACCAATTCCTTCTATTGAAGAGGAATTAACAAGTTCTCCATTAATGAATAAGCTCATTGTATTTGAACTTCTATCAATTGTCATGGCAACGTGAGAGAATTTATTCAATAAAGCACCAGCATTATAAGTTAGTATTGCTGCTTTTTTATCATCTCTAATTTGTGCAAGTAATTTGTTTCCTAATATAACTAAACCGTAACCTGAGTTTGATGGAGTACCTGCATCCGATAAACCTTTTCTTATTATATTTCTCTCCGAATCTATTAATGAAGGATTTATCCAAGCAGTTATTGAAAAACTATCTGTTCCTTGATTAAAAGCATTGAATAAAGTAACATAACTGTTATTGCCATTTAAACTAAGTGCTGAGCCAATTTTTCCAGTTGTAAAGGAGGCTCCATGGCCTAGAATATTATATGTTCCCTTGGAATCTAAGAAATTGTTCTCGAATTTGTAATTTGCGACTAGTCCGTTATCTATTGTGGCAGAGATTAGACTTAAAGATAAAATTAATACAAAAAGAGTAATTGAATACGAAACAATGCTCTCTTTTTTCATACATTTGATAGGAGATTGATGTTTTTAAAACTAGTTATTTTAGTTAATTAGAGATAAGTATCCGAATTTGATAATCAACTATCTTATTTTAAGATCTCTTTTTATTTGCAACGCCCTTACATCCATCAATCTTAGATGTATTTGTAGACTTCTTTGATCATCTATTAGTTCTGCTGGGGGATGATAAAGCCAATAAAAAGAGTCCGCATAACCCATTCCATTTGTTACTTTATATTCTACTAATCTCTCTAAATAAGGAAGAATAGGTTCAAAAAATATATTGGCAGTCTCTCTATCCGTCATGTAGTCTGTGTGAACTTCGACTGTTTAAATATTTTTTCTTTTTTAACTTCGATTAATAGAATTTTCTATCTGAATTAATCTTTTTAACTTAGCTTCACGCCATTTCGTGGAGATACCGCATTTTATGAAATCTGTTTGGAAGGCAAAAGCGTAATCTGCTAGAGAGTTGTCCATGGTTTCTCCGGAACGATGAGAAAGAATTGTTTTTACCTTGTGTTCCTTGCATAAATCAATTATTTTCTTTAGTTCTAGAAGAGAGCCGTTTTGATTGGGCTTTACAATCATTGCGTTTATGGATTTAAGAGAAATTGCTTTCTTTAGTCTAGAGAAATGAGTGGCCGTCAAGTCATCCCCCACCAATAAATTTCTTTTAGTTAATGAAGAGAAACCCCTAAAATCATTTTCTTCTAAAGGATCTTCCATGTAGAAAATATTGTATTTTTTAATTAAGTCATTTATATAATAAATCTGAGCTTTCTTGTTTAGAGATTTGTTCTTGTAAGAGTAATATGAATTACGGTAAAATGAAGAAGATGCTGCATCTATACCTATTCTAATTTGTTTGAACTTACTTAAGATATTTAGGATTTGCTCATTTGAGAACGAGGTTTGCCATGCACCTTCATCATTCTTTGAATTTGATTTTATCAAGCTTTTTAGTTTATTATAAACTTGATTCATTAGTTTGATATTTGCTTTTATTGATTTTTCTCTAGGAATGAGGAGAAATTCCTGGAAGTCAGGGGATTCTTTATTATGCGAATGGAGCCCTCCCCCTACTGCATTTCCTACGGGGATAGGCATTTTCCTTGCGTTTGGGTTTATGATTTGCCAAAGCTGTTTTCCTTGCTCTTTGGCAATTGCTTTTAGGATTGCAGACTCCAGAGCAAATAAAGCGTTTGCACCAAATTGCTTTGCATCTTTGAAATTAAACTTCTTTTTAATGAAGGATTCCAATTTTGCTAAGTCAGAAAATGAATTTAAATCAAAAGGAATTTTAAGAGAATTTATTGCCTTGATATCCCAATCTAAAGACTTATGAAAAGAAGGTGTTTCGTATTTTCCTTTCGATTTTCCACTTGGGGAGGATGCAGATGAACCATTTATAGAAACTTCAATTGTTTCCTCCTTCCTGGAATCCTTTATCTTTCTTGCATGCACACCTTTTATTAACATAACGGATTAAAGTAGAAGGAGTTTTTAATGGTTTTGAGTTGTATAACTATTCAAACTTCTCATTAAAATGAAGAATTTTAAATGATCTCAAATGATACAAGGGAAGATAGTTTGGATCCTCGCCATCATTGAGATTATTAACATAAAAAAGCCCCTTGCAAATTTTGCCCCACGGATTTACCGTTCCTATGCCCAAGACATAAATTAACCTTGAGGGCGACTTTGGTTCTAATGTCCTTAATTCTATCTCTCCCCTGATAATTTGATCAGTGTGCCCTCTAAGAACTTCGCGTGCTGCGCATCTTGACCTATCTGACCAATCGAGCTCTTTATGGTCCTCGCTTAATTCCAAGGAATCAAGATTAGTCAAGAGGGGAATATATTTATCTTCCATTATCTATGAAGATAATTCATATTTAAAAGGTTTTAGAAGACTTAATATATATAATATTATTTACTGCTCTTCTTCCGGAGAAGCAGGGCCTATAGGAACTTCGTCGTCTTCTTCTACAAGGCTGTATTCTTCTGGATTTTGTACGATTTCACGCTCGACTTCTTTTGCTTTTTCAATAAGCTCCTCATCAGAGACAGTTTCTTCCTTTTGAGGTGTAAGCTTGTCTTTTCCTTTTCTTGGTACTGGACGATGAATTGATATAGGCAAGATCCCTTCTTCAAATTCGAGTTGCGCAATTTTGAGAGCCTCATATTTCATTTCAGCTAATTTCTCTTTAGAAATTTTAAGTAAAAGTGGAGCGTCCATTGCAACTTGTAAAGCTCTTGCACCAATTATGCGTGCGATTTCGTATTTTGTAAATTGTTCTTTAATTTGCTTTTCCATAGAATAATAGGCTTAAAGTAGCTTTTTAAGGTTTTCGCTAAGCTCATTGTACTTTGGAATCATAAGATCCATTATCTTATCTATCTCTTCTTTACTAAATGTTGCACTTCCTGCCTTCTGGCAAGAGTTTAACATAAACTTCTTATCCCATTTAGATATTCCAAAAGTAACTCTTGCCTCGCAAACTTCTTCTTCTTCTCTTGTGGGATCTATGATTATAGAGTCTTTGAGCTTGTAGAAACTCAATGATAGAGGAGCTATTTCTTTAGACAAAGGAAGGGAGCCTTTTTTAGAACTATAGTCTATATTTCCGTCTTTATCTAATGAGGGCATTTTTGCATTCTTTAATGCTAAAAGAGCACCTATGGTCGAAACATCTATTAGATTCCCGTCATCATTAAGAGGATAGATGTCAATATAAATAGTCCAGACCTTTTCCCCTGGAGTAATGACAAGTTTTGTTAAATCGATCATTCCCGATTCACGCATTGCTCTGTCAACTAATCTTCCCACTTCTATTGCTCTGAAGTTTGGCGGGCCTGATTCAAACTTTGGAGAAGCTATTGGCAATAATTCACTGGTACACATTAAATTTCCTTTATCTGGAGAATCTGGATATGGCGCACCTAGACCTAATTTGACACCTACAACTACATCTGTGTTGCCAAGTTTTATTCTTACACTACCTTCTGCTTTGTTTGAGATTTCATGCGCTATCCCTAATTTCCTAAAATCAGTAAGGGCCCTCCCATCGAATCTTTTGCCTTGGCTAAAGAGTTTGGCCATATATTCTTGTGTAACCGTTGTTATTTCCATTTTATTCTTTTGAAACAACCTCCTTTAGTGCTTTCTTTTGAACTTCATAGATTTCTTTGCAAGCGTCTGATGCTATCTTTAATATCTCTTTAACTTGGTCTGGCTGAATTTTTCCATCCATTTGTAAAAGAGAAAAGTCGTCTGTGTTGCCAAGTTTTGCAACTGCAAAGTCTGTTGCTCCCTCATTTATTTCAAAATCTTCTTCTTCTTTTGTTAAGTCTACAACGAAGTCTTTGTCAAGTTTTCCTACTGCAAGAGAGCACACGAGATCATTCATTGGAATTCCTGCATGAGCTAAAGCCATTGAGGCAGCGTTTATTCCTGCAGTTCTTGTTCCTGCGTCTGCTTGCAAGATATAAATTTGAACATCTACGACTGTGTTTGGAAATGCTTTCAAGTCTATAACTGGCTCAAGAGACCATCCAGCGACTTTAGATATTTCTTGAGAGCGTCTTGATGGGCCTGGTTTCTTTCTATCTTCTACAGAGAAGCTTAACAAATCATAATTGCATCTTAATATTCCTGTTGAGGGATCTTGCATATGCTGCGGATGTAATTTTCTAGGGCCATAAACCGCAGCTATTGCTACGGTGTCTCCAAAAGCAAACATTGCTGAACCGTCTGCATTTGGGATTACTCCGACTTTTGCCGTCATTTTTCTCAATTCGTGAGGTTTTCTACCGTCTGAACGTTTTGCGGTCATATTATTTTGGATATTTTAATTGTGTAGATCTAAATATCTTGGATCCAATTCTTTTAGCTCGTCTCCTCCTAGATCTGCTAGTCTTTGAGTCGCATCTGGGATAACACTAAGGTTTCCTATTATCTCTATTGGTAGATCTCTACGGTAAGTAAGTTTAACTCCTGCACCATCTACTAAAGCTATTAGAGATTTATTTTCTTCCATACCTAAAAAGTGGAACGATTCTTTGTTCTCTACATAGGGAGCGTTTTCCATTATAACCGAATAAAACTCTTCTAAATTTCTATCTTTTGGTCTAAAATATTTTGTAACCATATTAATTTTCCTGGAACCATTGCTCCATTTTATCTGTTAAACCGCTAACATATACTTTGTCTGCTATGAATTCTACTGCTTTCCTTGCCCTTATTTCCTCATCGGCAGAAGAGCCTTTAATCCACACCCATCCGTTTTGACCTACAGTGATATTGCATCCTGTTTTTTCTTTGACTAAGTTTATCATGCTTCCTTCCCTGCCTATTACTCTTGGAACACGACTTGGAATTATTCTGAAGATGAATCCGCCTTCTAGTTTGCCTAGACCTTTTCCTTTAAGGGCAAGGTCAACACCTTTACTCTTTACAGACCATATTTTAGCAGCTACTACTTCTCCAATATTAAGGAATTGGTCCATTTCATTTTTATTTATGAATCTTGGGACCTCTTCAAGTGGAAGAAAGGCATTAGGAGCTGCATCAATGTCTACAAGCCAACCGTTATAGGTTAAATCTGAGATACGGCCTATAACTACATTGTTTCTTCTAGGTACAAAAGCTCCAAAAATAGGGATAACGCGGACGACTTTTCCTGCTTCTTCCGCAAGACCAAATCTTACAGCAATAACAGCATCGCCCTTTCTTTTTGTCCCTTCTCCAGGCAAGAAATCTTCGCCTTCAACAATTATTTCGCCTGGCACAACAATCTTTCTCTTAGTAGATGTTTCAGAATCTGTTTCTTCTTCATAGGCTTCGTGTGCCTTGTTAATCTCGTTCTTCATCATAATTTTAATCTCTTCAGACAAAAGAATAATTGTAATTTTTCTAGTGTCTGTCTTAATTATTCAATAAATGAGGGATTTTTGGGTTTTTAAACATTTCTGTGGAGAAATCTTTAATTCTCACTTGTGAAGTTTCGAGTTTAAAGATTTCTATTTGTTGAGCTTGGGAGGCCCTTCATTATAAATCTTTAAGTAAATAAGAAGGGCCTCTGTTTCAGTGAGAACATTAGATTTGTAAATGGTAGTTAGAGATTCCCATGTTGCTTTTTTTTCTCCTTCAATAGACCAGGCAGGTAAGCCTTCGCTTTCTATATTCCTCTCAAGATTAGAAGGTTCTGGTAATTTGGGCTCTTCCAAGGAAGGCTTTTCTTTTCTAAAGAGTATATTATGAAGATGTTTGAAATAATTCCTAGCATATTCTTTCCATGTATCTTTTTTTGGAATGTCTAGGTCTTCATTGGGGATAACCTTGCTCATCACATAGTCCGTGTTTATTATTTCCAACATATGCTGGGCGTGTTCCGGATGACTGCGCATATAAGCAGTTATCTTCTTTATCAGAAGACTTTCTTCAGTTTCTCTGTTTTCTTCTCTATTTTCTGTCAAATTAATCTTTTACTATTCCAATTATTGTTTTTTCTCGAGAAACTCTAAGGTTAATAAATTTTATTGCACTCTACTTAGGAGTAATATCTTCGGTTTGGACGGCACCGTGGGTAAGAGAATTGAGCTTTTCGTAGAAGTCAATTAACATTCCGGAGGGAATTGCAACTACTGATTGCAGGTCACCGTTGGAAAACCATTCTTCGCTTTCTTTGTATTCTTTAATAAGGCCATAAACTTGTCCTGAGAATCTCGCCGGAATTGTAAGTTTTATTTTCTTTGTTTCTATTCTGATGGGAATTACTTCTTTGAGTTTAACAAGGAGTGAGGGGACTTGCTGTTCAGCTGGGCGATTATCGAAATTATAATGTGTTTGACTTATTGCGGTCTTTAGTCTTTCTTCAGTATATGGGCGACCGTGCTGATCTACTGCGTTTTTTAGCAGGAGGGTGATAACTTGTTTTATTTTCTTGTCTTTTTCTGCGTCCCTGAATTCCTGATTTTTCTGAACTTCTCCTGATGTAATTATTTTAGTTGCTATTTTGTAGATATCTGTTGTTTGGAATGCATCCTGCAAATCTGCGTTTGAGGCAATTGACCCCTTATTCAAATCATAGAATACATTTGGGGAATCTAGTGCTGAGATTATATCTCCCTTTCCTTCTCTTACTTTAAGAGCTTCATCTAAGTCGACATGAATCTCATAGTGCTTTCCTTTGAGCTTTATTCTTGCAACAACCTTTGCCATGTTTGAGGATACAAAGGGAGTTATTTAAATTTAATCATGCTCGGAAAAATTGCACATACTTATTTTTATAAATTATTAAGTTAATTATTAAAAAGAGGGTGTTTTACAATGGTTTATAAAGGAGTTTTGACTTTGTGCTAATGAGATGGGAATAAAAATATTTAATCTAATCTTATCGATTATTCTAAGCGTTTCTATCTTGTTAGCAATGCTTCCCACAGAAATTAATCCTTTTGGCTTCAATCCACCAAAAGATGCTGGTGGAATCGTGATGATATATGGGTTATCAATTATTTTTTTACTGGCTTCTTTTATCCCATGGTTAAGTGCACTATTGAAAGGAAGAATTGAAGAAAGTTCTTTAAGGGTTCTTAATATCGGCTGGCTAAGTATTGTCGGATTATTTGTTTTTCTTATAATCTTTATGTTTGTTATGGCAATTATGGAGCAAGGTCCTTTAGGAGAGCTTATAGGAAAGGCGGGTGCAAGTATAATCGTGTTAGTTTTAGTAATTCTAAGTATAATCTTTTATGTAAAATATTATCTAAACAAGAGTATGGGCGGGAAGTTAAGGGGTTTTGGACTCTTCAATGGAATTCTTGGCATTTTTATTGGATTATTTTTATTATGGATATTCATCTTAGTTCTAGTTATTGGAAAAGAGCCATTTGGAAGTCCGATTAAAATATTGGCGCTTATTCTATTCTTTATGTTTGGAATGGGAGTTTTGCTTAGTGGTGTAATGAATATTTTAATGTCGTTTGGCAAATGGCCTAAACCATCTCGATTTAGATAAGTAATATATCGGTTTGATCTATTCTCTAGTATTTCTCCTAATTGTCGGACGTTAACTTAACAGCTCACGTGCTCGGAAAAGTTTAAATATGCCACATCATAAGAGTTTTGGTAATAGAGGATTCTTAAAAATAAAACAATGGATATGCCAACAGAACTTCAGCATCAGGCAATGGGTTATGACAGAGCAGCGACTATGTTCTCGCCAGATGGTCATTTATTGCAAGTGGAGTATGCTGAGAAAGTAGTTAGGTTTGGAAGTGCAAGTATTGGTTTAGTTTGTAAGGACGGAGTTGTTATTGTTGCCGATAAGAGAATAAGGGATAAACTTATTGCTCCTGAGTCTGCGCATAAAATATTTGAGATTGACGACCATATAATTGCTTCCGCTGCAGGGATATTATCTGACGCTCGTGTTCTTGTAGATCAGGCACAGGTTTTGGCTCAACAAAATAGGGTAACTTATAGTTCTCCTATTGAACCTATATCCGTAATTCAGATGATTGCTGATAGAAAACAGATGTCCACTCAGTATGGAGGATTAAGGCCTTATGGAGTTGCAATAATGGTTGGAGGAGTATGTAAAGGGAAGATAAGAGTATATGCGACGGATGTTACGGGAAACTACACGGCTTATAAGGCTAATGCTATTGGAGAGAACGATGAGAAGATAAAAGAAATATTAAGAAGAGATTACAAGGATGGCATGAGTATTGACGAAGGAATAAAGTTTGCCCTAAAGATATTCAAGGAGATACTTGAGAAGAATTTTGAGTTGAACCGCTTTGAAGTGGCTTATGTTAAGATGGATGAAGAGAAGATTCAAAGGATTCATGAAGAAGGTTTGAAGAAGTATGTTAAGTAGTTCTAATTATTGCCATAATAATATTTAAAAGGTTATCTTTTATTTAATCTGTATGGAAAAAGTTCAGGCTTATCTTGTTACAGAGAAAATAACATATATTGAAGCTGCACATTGGCACTATATGAAGAGAGGAGAGCTTTTTATTCCAGAATATGGAATAAAGATCGCTAGTGCTAGTTTCTTGTTCCCTAGTATAGAAGAAATGCAAGAATGGGAGTTTAGAGGCGTTGAGGCAAATAGAAGTAAGTTGAGAGGAATTATGGTAGATACTACTTATATTAACCATTCAAGAGAAGCCCTTAGAAATGCAGAGGAGAATTTAGCTTGTGCAATTAAAGATATTTACCGTTCTTCTATTAAACCAGTACTTGAAGAGAATATAGAAAGGAAGCAAGGGTAATTTATCTAAGGCAACTTAAGAATTTTTCTAAAGATTATTGAGAAGATTATGCTGAAAACCAAATAGGCCCAGAACCAGCTAAAGAATCCAAATATTCTAACTGCAGGGTCTATGGCGGCAAAATAATCGCTAAACCAACGGAAGAAAAGAATTATGGGAATTGCTGTGTAGACTAAAGGGCGCATAGTTAAGTTCATTGTCTTTGGAAGGAATTCAAACTGCTTCTTCTGAAGTTCAAGAAGCTTTTCTGGATGATCCTTATATTTCTTCATTTCTTCTTGGAGGATTTTCTGCTCTTTCTTCAATTCCCTTAATAAATCGTTGTCCACTGTATATTTTTGTACAAGGGAAATAAAGAGGGAGATTATTCCTGAGATTATTATCATTCCCAGATTAACATTGAAATTTAGGAGAAAGCCTGCAGTTGGATCCAATACTAGATGGACTGTATCGCTTATTATTGGAAGAGAATCCCAGAAAAAAGCTATACCTAGAGAAACAAGCATTACGAGGAAAAGTATTTTTATTCCATTCATCTTCTTTTTTATAGTATATTGGACTTTTAAATCTAGGTATTAGGACATCATCTTTCTTAATGCGGGATGCATATCAAGGGCATGTTGCTGAGCAATATTTGTATACATCTGATAAAGAATCATTACTGCTAAAAGAATAGCTGTTCCAGATGTTAGGGCGCCTAATAGATTTGCTAGAGAAGCTAAAGCCCCTACTGCTAAACCACCCATAATTGTAAGAGGCATTATGTATCTCTTAAGAATGGATTCTAAGACTCTTGGATCTTTTCTAAATCCGGGGATTTGGAGGCCAGATGATAAGATATTGTTTGCTTGCGATGATTCGTCCATTCCTGAAGTCTTTACCCAGAATACTGCAAATAAGGCTGCAAAAGCCATGTAGAACAATAGATGCGTTAAGGATTGAAGCAGTAAGATAGACTGGAAGTTTCCCCTAATTATAGCGTCTACAAGATTTGAACTTCCTATCCAATAAGAAAAGCCTGAGATTGGCTGACCTTGGGAAAAGCCCCCTAAGATTGTTGGATGACCCAGCCAATTTTCTAAAAGCCCTCCAAATAATTGAATATTTGCTGCTAACGCCGATACTAAAATTACTGGGATAACCGAAGCATAGAAAAATTGCAAAGGCCATTTTACAGAATATCCACGAAGTCTCTCATAAGTTAAAGGAATCTCTACTTTTAGATTCTGAACCCAAACAACTGCAAGGAAGATTAAGATTGTAAAGACGATTGCAAGAATTGCAGAATAGAGCTCGGTTGGAGCAGGATTGATTATGGATTGTATAATTATTAAAACACGCCCCGCACAAGCAGTGTTTGCAAAATCAAGCAAACAAACTTCTCCATTAGTTCCTATGAACTGGAATAGACCTGTAAACAATCTCCAAGCTACTCCTGCCACGATAAATAGCGAGACTCCTGAACCGAAACCCCATTTTGTAGAAACTTCGTCAAGGAACATTATCGCAAGACCTCCTAAGAATAATTGAAATATAACAATTAATGTAAATCCTGGATTAGCTTCTATTCCTCCCATTAGTACATAAACTGAGGCTTCAAATAATATGAAGAAAATTACTCCGAATTTCTGCAATCCTTGAAATAATTTCTTTCCTTCTTCTGTTTTAGTGTCTATCTTGAGAACTCCAGAACCTACTAGGAGTTGTAGAATAATAGAAGCCATTACAATTGGACCTATACCTAAACTGATTATACTTCCAAAATCTGTACCTAAGATAACTTCGAGAAATTCAAATCTTTCCAAGAATCCTGGGGAAACTCCGTAAAGAGAGATGTTTGCCAAAACGAAGAAAGAGAGTAAAACAATGACAGTCCATTTTAATTTTACATTAAAACTGAGCTTCTTTTCTACTGGCTTTTTTACTTCTGGAAGATTCTGTAAAATGTCTTTTAATGCCATTTTATTTATAATAATAAGAGGTTTTTAAAGATTGAGCTTCGCCAATCTTAGACCCTCGCTTGTGAAGCTTCGAGTTTAAAGATTGAGTATATTCAAGTTAAATTAAGATTTTTAATTGGTTAATCAAGCGCAGAGTCTTCTTCATCTGCTTGTTGATCAAGGAATCTTTCTTTTAATTTTTTATTTTCTTCAAATAACCTTATTAATTCTTCATTTTCTCTGCCAGGCGCTACCCCAGAAACGTAACCGAAGTAGCAGCCACCAACGAAGCAGCCACCGAGGCTAAGCCTGCGGTCGTCGTCCCAGTACGAGCCGACCGCGGTTAATCTTTTTTCATCTAGATCTTCTTTATCTATTCCAAAAACATAAGCTTCTGTCTTGTCGAAAGCTTTTGCAATTCTTTCAGCAACAGGAAGCATTTCTTCTCCAATTTGTGCAATTGTGTAACTGTTCTTTAAAAATTTAGAGATAGACATATTTCCAGACTCAAAACCAGGCTTAACAAGTCTAACCCTTTTATCTCCAGAATCAAGTAATTTGATTAAACCTTTACTATCACTAGGCATCTTTCCGTCAATATTATCGTAAACAATTGCCCCATCCTTAAATGAAGTAGTTTCTGTTCCAGTCCATAAATATCTTTTAAATCTGCGTAATATTTTTGCACAATATGGATTTTCTTTATTATCTAAAACAAAATCAACTAAAGAAAGAACTTGAGCAGTTGTAGGCCTGTATAATCCTTGAGAATCAACTTGCTCCATTGCGTTTTTATGGTAGTTTGGTCCGATTAAAGGAAGTACAAAAGTTTTATTTAAGGAAGCAACATCTAGTTCTGCTCTTTCTGTTCTCAATTGTCCACCTTGTAGGTTTGTAATTTCCATGATTTTTCATAGAACTAATAGTTTTTAAACATTGTAGGAAGAATTTTACTACTGGCAGTGGTAAAAGTTAATTTTCAATTATAATCTCTCCGCCGTGTTTCTTGACTTTTTCAATTGCGGATTTAGAAGCAGCAGAAGCAGTTATCTTCATCTTTTTATGAAGGTCACCCTGAGAGAGAATCTTGTAGCCCTTTAGATTTACTGATGTCTCTTCCTTGGATTCTATTGCTTTCTTTGATTTTATAAAAGAAGGAAGGTTTTGAGTTATTTGATAAAGATTAATTGAGTCTAGTTTCTTAACTAATTTCTTTCTAAGAGTTTTATCTTTTCCGAAATAATCATTTCCAAAGAGACTTAATACTAAAGTTTTCTTTGCGTCTCCACGTTTTCCGCTTCCAGCCATACCTTTTCCCCCTCTGTGTCCCGAACCTCTTGCTTTCTTTTTAAAACCACGACCGTGAGTATGACTTCCTCTAAATCGTGATGACTTCTTTCTTCTTTTTAGTTTCATAGCATCCTCCTGACTAATTCGTTAATTTTCTTGTTTTCACCTAGGACACCTTTGCCAACACCTGCGTGCTTCTTTGATTCAATGCCTCCACGAGGAGGATGCAACCTGAAGAAAGGTTTGATGTCAAGGGATTTCATGTCCTTCTTTTCAAGTTCTTCAGCTAGTTTTTCGGCATCAATCTTTTTTGCTTTTAGCGGGACTGCTCTTTTCTCTAAAAGAAGTTTCAGGGTCTGAGGATCAATTAGCCCATAAGAAATCTGGTTTCTGACTATTCTTAATATTTTAAGATTTAAAGGGGTAGGCTTGAGGAGAACTGCAGAGTATTTTCTTCTAAGTCTAAGACTATATAACGTTTCTTGAATATTGCTATCGATGTCTACCATTCCCCCGATTCTTATTACTAGTAACATATTATATTTTCATCCCCCTTATACTTTCTAATGCTGAAACACAAGCTTTTGCAAGATTGAAGGTTGTTCTAGTTATCCCATTTGTTTTGCTGTAAACATCTTTTATTCCTGCAAGACTTAGAATCTTTTTACATTCGTCTGCAACACAAAGGCCAGTTCCTCTTGGAGCTGGAATTAAAGTTACTGTTACACTGCCGCATTTTCCTTTAACTTTGAATGGAACCGTATGAGGGTCATCTTTTGCTGCATCCGCAGGATCTTCAAATCCTCTTTCAATCTTAATTAGACCTAATTTTGCTGCCCTCAATGCTTTCTCTCTTGCTGGAAGAGTTTCCTTTGCTCTGCCATAGCCCAAACCAACATGGCCTTTCTTATCTCCTACAACTACCATTGTTGAGAAAGAGATAACATTTCCCTCCTGAGTCTTTTTTTGAGTTTGTCTCCAAGCCCGCCTTTTTCCTCCACCAAATTTACCTTTTGCCTGTCCTATTAATAATAATTCAGAATCCAAGTTAACAAGAGAGTCTACAATCTCTGGCTCCAGGATTTTTTTCCTATCTGCTAAAATGTGATCTAGATTCTTTTCCTTTCCTTCTTTAACAAGTAAGCCGAGTTTTGTTTTTGGCACCCATGAAGCAAGCATATTTCTTTTTGCTTCTTTCTTCTTCTCGATTTCTCTAAGTGCGAAATCTTCTACTTCATTTACTTCTTTAATTTCTTCTTCGATTATTGGTTCAATTTCTTTTGCTTCTTCCGTTTTTACTTCTTCCATTATTTCTCCTTGATTGATTCTATTATAGAACCGAATTTATTATGCTTCTTTAAGCTATCTGTTGAAGGCAAAGCATCTGGATTGTGAGGTATACTTAGACCTGCATCTATGGCTCCTCTCAAAAAAGCATAAAGTCTTGATTTATGAATATTTCTATTCATTCCCATATCGAAAATAGCAGATTTTATCTTTTTATCTTTAGCCAATTTACCTATTACGAAACCAGTTAAATAGGCAGCAGGTAAACTTTTTAGACTTCCTGCCTTGGAATCAGGCCATCCTTTCTTAAGAAGAACTTTTGAAGTAATTCCTATAACAACTTTATCCTGGGCATGTTTTGTTTCTATTATTTGGGCTATAATGTAATTATTTGTCTTTCTAGCAATTAATCTTGGCTCTCCTGATTTAAGCAATGCAAATCTTGACTTATAGTCTGTTTTCTTTTCTAGCCTTCTTCGTCTTGGTATTCTCATTTTAGCTCCTTTATTCTTTCTTTTAGATGACCTAAACTAGGAAGAGATTTCGTCTTTGCTTCTTTGCGAAGAGTTAAGAAAAGTTCTTTAGATATTTGTTTATTCTTTCTTAACTGGAAAAGGTGACGTCTAAGCTTTCTTACTAATATAACATACTTCTGTTTTCTTCTAACAATATTCTTTTTCCTGCTTCCTGCCCTTACTCTTGTTTTTCTTCTAACTACTTTTCTTCTTCCTTTAATCTCTTTTATTAGAATGGCACCAGAGGAATGAAGATCTCTTATATCTTGTTTTGTTATCGCTTCTTTGATGTCCTCTAAGCGATTTGTATTAAACAATATTCTTGCCTTGCCTACTCCTAAAGTCCGAGCGGCTAAGTGTTTTTTCTTGCTGAGATTCATTTTTTGCCCCTCATATTTAATACTTTAATTCCTATTTCCTGAGCTTTCTTTATTATTTCCATTTTTTTTCTAGCTCCGATTTTTCCGGAAATAAGGATCGCATTGCCTTTTTTGACTAAGGACAATTCATTAGGACCCATTATAAGAGTTACATGATAGCCTTTTATCTTCCCTCTTTCTTTTCTTGAGACTTTGTATCCTACGGAAGGGCCTACAGGATAACCTTTTCTCATCTTTCTCATTTTACTATGCCTTCCTTTTGGTCTCCTCCATTTCTGGAGTTTCTTTCTATTCTTACCAATCTTTGAATAACGCATTATATCCTGCCTTAAGAATTTTCTGACTGCCATTTTTAATCGTGTTTTTTATCTCCTGGTTTTTTAGTAATGTAAATTCCATCTTGGAAGACTCTCCTATCCCGAGATTTGACTTTTGTTGCAGTTTCTATATTTCCTGCTGTCTGGCCTGCAGATTCTCTGTCTGCTGAGGTAACAGTAATTATCTGCCCTTTCAAGGAAACATCAACATTTGGAAGAATTCTTGCAATTCTTGGAATTTTTTCTCCAAGAAAATTACTTATCATTAATTTGCCTGGCTCTATTTTTATAGACATAGGAAAATGAACATTGCAAGCCTCTAATGTGTAGATATATTTCTCATTCAGGCCCTGGAAGAGACTTTCAATATGCTTAATGAAAGAATGAACTATCTTTTTCTCGCTCTTGCTTGATTTTTCACATTTTATCAAGACAGAGCCTTGATCTATTGAAAGAGAAATCTTTGGAGAGCTAAGAACTTTTGATAATTCAACAGGACCTTTTCTGCAAATTAATTTTTTTCCTTCAACTTCACAGGACACATCCTGAGGAATTTTTATTCTTTCTTCTAATAGTTTTTTCATTTTAGTACATATAGGCTATAAGGCTTCCTCCAGTATTTTTCTCTCTAACAGTGTGATTAGTCATTATGCCTTGAGGGGTTGAGATTACTAGGATGCCAAAGCCTTTTGCAGGGAGATAACGTGATTCATATTTTTCCATATTATCCTGCCTAATCGTATATCTTGGTTTTACGGCCATGCAACTGTTTAACTTTCCAATTTCTATCTTTAATATTTTTTTAACTAATTTGTAATCTTTTACGTATCCTTTTAATTTTGCCAATGCAAGGACTGAAATTAATAACTTTGAAGAATGATTAAGTTCTAGACTAGTTTTATTAGCCCTTTTGGCGTTCATTATTTGGTTTAGTGCGTCTGCAACTACATCTTGGGACATTTTAAGAATATTTTTGGAAGCCGATATCTTCTGCTATCTCCCTGAAGCACTGTCGGCAAAGGTTTAGATTATATTGTTTGAGATGAGCGCCAAAACGACCACAACGCTCGCATTTCATTTTTGCAATTCCCGTCGTTCTTGTTTTAGGTTTGCAATATTTTAAAAATCTCTGCATAATTGCAGGTTTGCTTTTTAATTGATTCAATAATTTATTCCAATCGCTTGCTGTCATCTTAATTGAACCTCGTCTGGAATTTATCTTCCATGAATTTAATAATTTCTTCTTCTGAAACATGCTGTCTGCTTGGAATCTTGCCAGTTTTTATTTTTCTTAATTTGGAACGCAACCCTGCACGCCTGAAAACAACTGTGACATTTAATCCCCTTATACCTATATCTCTCTGATATTCTGTTCCAGGTATTTCTATATACTCTCTTATTCCAAAAGAAAAGTGGTTTGGAGAAACTTGAGAGATTGATAGGGAATTGGCTAATGCAGCTAAAAGTCTTTTTAGGAGAGCTTGAGCCTTTTCTCCACGCAAAGTAACTCTAGTGCCTACTTCTAGACCAGGACGGACATTAAAATTAGGTATTCTCTTTCTTGAGGCAATAATCTGTGCTTTCATGCCTGAAATCATCTCAAGTAATTTTTTAGCTTTCTGTAAATCTTTGTCTATTGCGCCGCAACTAAGCAAGACTTTATCGATTCTTATTGTTCTCATTGGATTAACTGTAACTTGTTCGCTCATTGTGCAACTATCTGACTTTGATTTAATATTGTCGATTTTTTGTCATCCAGCGTAATAGAAGCTTTATTATTTTCTAAAGAATGAATCTTTCCTTTTCTACCAATATATTTCCCTACTATTACTATCACATCTTTGCCTTTTTCTAATTTTATATGTTTCTTTACTTTTCCTGAGAAGTCTAGGACTAAGGAATCCCCGACCTTAAACTTTTCATTTGAGATTAAGTTTGTGCCATCGTGAAGATTTAATTGCAATTTATTTCCTCTTAAAAGTTTCTTATTAGTAATTTTGCATATTCTCTCATTTTCTTTTGTTTCTTGCAATGTAAACTTGCCTGTTGGAAGTAATGTTAAAACGTAATTTTTGCCAGCTTCAAGAATATTGAATATACTTAGGCTTTCCCTGTAATCTTTAACAACTCGACCGTTTATTTTAAGGAGTTTAGAGTCAATCATTTTCTTTACTTCCCTAGTTGTCCTTGCTAATTTTAGGATATCTCTAACTGCAATAACCACTGGAACAGAGGAGTCTATATTTGACAAAGCTCTTGCTATAAATGCTGTACCTTTCCTAGGTATTGGTAATTTTTTTGATGCTGATTGTCTTTTAAGATGCATTTTTCTTTTCCTTAGCAGGTTTGTTAAGAAGAGCAAATCTTTGTTTATCTTCTAAGCCTAAAGAATGAATTTGAAGAACACTTGGATGGAAGTAAACATTTACTTTTGTACCATCTTTTTTGGATCTTTGAATTCCTTCAAGTGTAACGCGTGATTTTTTAAGGTTGATAGAAACTACTTTTGCTTTTTTCTTTCTAAACGAGCCGCGCATAATAAGCACTTCATCCCCTTTCCTGAGGGGAAGATTTCTCTTACTATACTTTTCTCTTAAAACTTTTGATAAATGAGAGCTTAAAAACTTATGCCTTATGTGCAATGGAGCATTTGCTAAGTATTTTCTTTGTTTTCTGGGCTGTGTGCTTGATATCCAGGATGTGGAGAAGTGAGATTTCATATTGTAATTCCTCGTGTTTTAAATTCTTTAGATATTAGACTGTTAGGACCGATAAGATAATCTTCTAATCTACAGGCAGCTGATTTGTATTCTCCTGAAAACCCTTCCTTAATTTCTCTTAATTTTCCTTTAAGCTGACCATAGAATAATTTGGCAAGATCTTGATAGCCATCATCATGCCTTGCAACCCTCAATACCTGTTCTGCTATAGTGAATACTACAATGGTGCTCATTTCATAATTAAATGCTATTGAAGCATCGGCATATTCTTTAGGATTTATTTTAAGTTCTTTTAATGTAGATTCTATTCCTCGTTGAGTACGTGCTAACATATTTGCTAGAGGCTCCAGATTATTTTTATCTGTCATTTTAGTTCACCTTTAGGTTTATTTTGTGCATCCGAATAATGCTTCAAAACTGCATAGATGTCTCTGATAAGATTAGCCTCTATATCTCTTCCCGACATAAGTAATCTTTGTGTATATGCCTCGATATTGTAACCTATTTGGGCAGGAGTTTTACCATGATTCTGATTAGTTGATGCTTTTCTTGTTCCCATTTCTACCTTGATTGGTTCTTGTATGAGCCCTCTCGCCAATAAGCTTAGCTCATATAAGGCGTTAGAAATATCTGGAACTTGTCTTTCTATTAGTCTCTCAACGTTATGCTCTAATTCTGATAACGACTTTTCTAAGGGATGTTGAGAAGTCATGTTAAAGTACAAATTGCGCTATTTTAGAAACAGATGGCCAGCGCTCTTGAACCTCCCTTGCTACAGGCCCTTTTATTTGTGTCCCTTTTGGATTTCCTTTCTCGTCTTTAAGAAGAGCAACAGCGTTATCTTCAAAGCAAACACGTTCTCCTGTTTTTCTCATGTATGGCTTCTTCTGCCTTATTACAACTGCATCAAAGACTTGGCCTTTCATATCAGGCTTACCTGCTCTTACAGAGACTTTTACCCAATCAGCTATTTTTGCGTACTGCTGTCTTCCTTTAGTTGTTTTTCCATGAACTGTTGAGGTAATCCTAACTATTCTTGCGCCGCTGTTATCTGCAGCTAAGACTTTACTGCCTATATTTAATCCTCGTGTTGGTCTTGATGCTAATGCTTTCATTCTACAAACCTCCAGCGGGTTTCTACGTCCACAAGAGTAGAACTCTTGGTCCCTCCAACTCTTACGAGTTGTAGGAGTTCCAGCAACCTTTTATCTGACATCTTGCTTCTCCTTGCTTACTTTTTCTATAAATATAGAATGAATTATCTTACTTAGAGGCCTGCATTCCTGAACTTTAACATAATCTCCAACTTCAACATTTGCCCCTTTTGGAAGATAAGCATGAATTCTTGTCTTCTTCTTGTAATATCTTTCGTATTTAGGAATATAATCTGTCTTTTCAAACTCCACAACTATTCTTGTAGGAAATTTCTTAGTAACTACGCCTTTGAATATTCTGCCTCTAGTTGAGACTTTTAGCTGCCCTGCTAGTTCTTCCTTCTTCTCCTGCTTGATTTTCTGTTTTCTTTCTTCCATGTTCCTCTACCTGTGCTTTTCTCACTCTCTTCATGCCGAAGGGTTTAATCGCTTATCGAGTCTTCTGGGAAGCCTAGCTTCACCAAAATGGGCTTGACCTGCTTCAGGTGATTACCCTGCAGCTCTATCACTCCATCCTTGATAGTGCCGCCACACGCGAGCTTTTCCTTAAGAGATTTTGCAATCCCTTTAACATCAAGGTGCTTACTCAACCCGCTAACAAGCGTTATGATCTTCCCATAACGGCGCTTGTCAAGGTGTACCTTGATGTTCTGCTCGCCTTTAGCGATCTCTTCGAACACATCTGATTCGGTCGGAAGACCGAAATTTGGATCTATATCCATTGTTTATTTCTTTGTTTTCAACAGCTCTTTGGGAGAGTTGCTGAGTGGTTTTTCTAACTTCTTCGAGTTAGAGTAGGTCAAAAGACGGGCAATAGCCCTTTTAATCTCTTTGGTTTGTGCATTTGACTTATTCGCTGTAACGTAAGCCCTTGTAAGTGTAAATCTTAATTCCTTTAGCTTTTCTTCTACCTGTTTGTTGTCCATTTTCGTGATTTCCTTAAATCTTAATATTGCCATTATTTCTTAGCTCCTGATTTTGCTGTTTTTTTAGTATTTGAAGATTTTTCATGCTCTAGACTTTTATGTTCTAATTTCTCATGCCCTAGTTTTTCTTTTTCTACTAGGCCTTGAGCTATGCCTCTTATTTTATTTCTAAGGGCATCGTCGACTACTATCTTATCGTGTATGTGCGCATCAGGATGCAGGATGCTTACTTTTATGCCTACAACTCCAAGAATAGTTGTTGCTTGAGACTGGGCGCGATCTACAACTTTTGAGGGATCTCCTGTTTTTTTAAGAAGACCTTGAGCAAATCTCCAAGTTTTTGCACGGTCACTTGGAAGCTTTCCTGAAAGAACTAGTTCTGTTCCTAATGCTCCTGCTTTCATTATTTCCTGAAGCATTTTATAAGCAATTACTTTGAACTTTAGGGAACCTCGTCTTTCTAAAAGTATGGCTATGTCGTCGGCGATTAATTGAGCATCTAATTTTGGCTCCATGATTTCTTTTATTTCTATATGTGGATTGTCTAATTTGAATTTCTTCTTTAAGACACGAGTAAGAACGTCTACTTTTTCACCACGCCTTCCTATGACTAGACCAGGCTTACTTGTTGCAATAATTATCTTTTCTCCTACTGGAGTGTATTCTATAGATACATTGCTTATCTTTCCTTTTCCAAGTGCAACTTTAATATATTCTTTTATGCCGAATTCTTCTTTCTTAAAATTAACAAATTTTTCTGATTCCATTTTATTTTACTACCTCGCGAGCTGTTAGTGTGACGTTTGTCCTCTTGGCTTTTTTTCCTTCTCTTCTTAAAGGTCGAGAAGCCCAATTGGAGACCGCTAGAGTAATTCTAGTCTTGTCGGGGTCTAGGCCATTAACTAAAGCGTTTCCTTTAAGACCTTTTAAGAGAGTTATGAAAAGAGCGGCGGCTTTTACAGGATAACGCCCCCCCATCATTCCTTTCTTATGGGGTATTTCTCCTTTGAAAGGAACTGCTTTTTTCATTTTAATGACTAGGGATAAGTCATGCATTGCATTGTCTATAGACTTATTTTTTATGAAGGTTGAAATGTACATGCATTGTCTTTTTGAGACGTGCAGATTAAGGCCTTTTGCTTGTGCTTCTTCTTTCTTTATAATTGGTTTTTTGTCTTCTTTTTTAACAGCTTTTGCTTCTGTCTTTACTTCTTTAGTTTCGTGTTTAGGGTATGCATGAGTATGGTCGTGTCCATCTTTATGATCGTGTGTAGGTTCATGAGGATGTTGATGTTCAGGTGTATCTGTATGGGGATGTGTGTGTTCATGATGCTCATGCTGAGGAGAAGGTGCTGCCGCCTTGTGCTCTTTATGCGATGTGTGATTTGGTTTTTCCATTTTACTTCTTCAATGCGCGAGAGCTCTTTGTCGCTCCAATTCCTGCGCTTCCGTGATTTACTTTTCCTCTTGTCATAGAGAATTCTCCAAGCCTGTGGCCTATCATTTCTGTAAGTATTTGGACATCCTGAAATGTTTTACCGTTATGAATGCCAATTGTAAGACCGACCAGCTTTGGAACTATTACAATATCTCTTAAGTGAGTCTTTATTCTCTTAGATTTTGCAATTTTTGCTTCGCATCTTGCTATGAACTTTTCTACGACGTCAAAATTCTTAAGTATCGTTCTCCTGCTCCTGGAAGGAAGATATTTTGCAGATTCTCTTACATCTAAAGTTTTAAGGAAATCTATAGTTTTTCCTCTATACAAAACGTCTTTCTTGATTATATCTGGTCTTTTTTGTTTTGCCATTTTATCTTCTTCCTGTTCTCCTTGGTCTTACGTGGCCTACTCTTGCCCCTCTTGGAGCGTTTCTCTTTGCGATCTTTGGTTTAATTCTCTTTCCACGACCTGAACCAAATGGATGATCGACTGCGTTCATTTTTACTGCAGAAGTTCTAGGCCATAACTTTCCACGGGCCCTCATCTTATAGAACTTCTTTCCTGCCTTTATAAATGGTTTTAGGTTTCTTCCTGCACCTGCAATCTGGCCTATTGTTGCTCTGCAATCTCCACTTAATGTTAATTCTTTTTTACTCGGCATTATGACTGAGACTTTATTATGTGAATATTTCTTGAAGATAGTCGCAGAAGAGCCTGCGGATCTTATCATCTTTCCGCCATCTCCGGGATTTATTTCCAAGTTGTAAATTTTTGTACCTGAAGGAATGCTCTTAATCATCAATATGCTTCCTGTTTCTGGTTTTCCCGATATTGAAATTGCCTGTCCTTCGTATGCTCCATTAAAGGCTGGATTGAAGAATACTTCTTTATTTATCAACACTTTCATTAGCGGTGCTGAATGACCTGCTGAATGCAGGATATCAACAATTTGCGCGTTTCCTTCCTGCATAGGATATTTTATTTTATGCTGGAATGCTTTCTTTCTAACTCTGTAAGTAGGCCCGCCCTTTCCCCTTGCCTGCATAATTATTCTTTTACCCATTTTATATCATTCCTAATTTAGTCGCGACATCAATTGCCGGATTAGATTTGTTTAATTTGACATAGGCATACTTTTTATTGCCTTGAATAAGAGTCCTGACTTTCTCAACTTTAACTGAAAAAGTTTTTTCTACTTCTTTCTTTATCTCTGCTTTTCTAATTTGCTTTGAAGTTTCAAATAGTAAAGTGTTGTCTATTTCAATCATTTTTACTGCTTTTTCTGAAGTGACTGGTTTTAGTATCATTTTGAGGCTCCTAATTCTTGCAAAGATTTCTCAGTAAAGATAGTTAAACGACCAAGAGGATAGAAGTCTTGTATTCTCAATTCATTTACTTGCTTTATATCAAGGCCTTTCATCTTTAAGTCCTCAGAATTTGAAGTTACAATGAGGATTCCTGCGTTAGATTTATATTTTCTTCCCCTCATTTTTCCTTTTCCTGGACGAACTGACTTTTTCTTGAGAGCGAGAGGGAAGACCTTTCCTAAAATATGCTTCAATAAATGGATCATCTCTTTAGATTTCATTTTTCTGAAATCTACCGATTCTATTACTACAGGGAACTTCAAATCGGATTTGACCAGGGTAGAATATCTTGAAGAAATATATTTGTCATGGGCTGTTGCAGCAAGAACAGAATTAAAAGCTAGGGCTCTTTCTTTTTTGTTAATCTTTCTTATGTAATTTGGTTTTGGAGGATGTGCCCTTCTCCCGCCTCTTGCTCCTGAAACTTCTGCGCCTACCCAGAAGAATTGTGTACCTCTTCTCCACATTGTTTT
>Ga0209542_10004334_pt1 | contig 29224 bp, 34 predicted proteins | sample RifCSPhighO2_01_FD_184028 | JGI IMG/M metagenome (GOLD analysis project Ga0209542, IMG submission 184028) | Soil microbial communities from Rifle, Colorado - Rifle CSP2_plank highO2_0.1 (SPAdes) (version 2) | ecosystem: Environmental > Terrestrial > Deep subsurface > Rock core/Sediment ... | reverse complement strand
GAAAAGGTGGCCGCTCTATTTCTATTCGCGCTTCTTCCATTTGTATTGTTTAAAAAGGAAATCGGCACCATCCGTCGTGAAGTAAGCCGACTTTCAAAGACAATCTCAACTTTTGTTTATTTTGTAATCGAAACAATAACCGGATTCTTTGCGGCAGGGACGGGGCCCCTCGTGTACTACACTCTGATGATTGGATTTGGTCTGACGATTATCGAGGCAGTCGCTACTTCAATGTTGCCGTTTCTTGTGCTGGCGATTTCCTCTGTGGTCGTGTTTGCGATGCATGGTCTCATTGATTATTCGACCGGATTTATCATGCTCGCCGGTACTGCTGCGGGCGGCTATTTTGGAGCGCATGTAGCGATCAGCAAAGGCGCAGTATGGATTAAAGGTCTGTTTGCCATAATGGTGGTGGCAGCGGGGATAAACCTCCTATTCTTTTGAGTGTTATTCGGGTGTCGTGTCCGACAGCCAGTTGCGCAGATCATGTTTTCGTGTCATTAATTTCGCTGGTGTGTAGTGCTCGGCCTGCATGACAGGGGGCGGCCATGTGGTCGCCTACACTCCTTCAGTGGAGGATGCCACCATGTGGTATCGCTGTGTAATCGGCCAGCATTACCGTGTCAGAATTGAGCCCATTCGCTCGCTAGGGAAGAAAGTTTACTGGACGGCACAAGTGGTCTTCGTTTCGGTCGCGTATCCGCAAGGGCGCGTGGTCCATCGTAGGCTCGTGGAGTACAGCGAATCACAACTCTGGCAACGAATTTGCTCTGCTGTCCGTAAGGGCAAATGACATTCTCGTTATTCTGACGGCCTCGTGGCGTCTCAGCTCCGGCTGAGGCGCCACTATCTATTTTTGATAGAATGGTTCGAACATCCCTCCTTCGCCAAGGCTACGGACGGGTAAGCGTACCAAACATTCGGTTCGTAGCCTTTGATACACTACAGCCATGAATTGGAATGAGCTTCGAGAAGAGGTTAAAAGCCTTGCGAGCAAAATTGATTACACCCCTGACGTAATTATTGGAATCGTTAGAGGCGGATTGATTCCTGCGCGCCTACTTTCTAGCGAGCTGAGAGTTAAGGATATGTATGCTATTACCGTTAAGAAAGTTGGAGACGAAAGAAGGGTCATGAACGATATTCTCGAGGAACTGTCGGCAAAGAATGTCTTGCTTGTCGAAGACATGCTTGAAACTGGCAAAAGCTTGCTTGTCGCAAAGGAGTATTTGGAGGAGAAAGGCGCACGCATAAAAACTGCCTGTCTCTACACAATGCCAATATCTGAACTCAGACCGGACTTCTGGTTGAAAGAAGTTTCCGAAGTTGTGCCGTTCCCGTGGGAATAGCGGCTTGAACGTCGCAACCACCACCCGCCAGCAACACATGAACACATACAATCGGGAGAATATAGGAAAGCTGATATCGTGGAGAGGGGACCACTTTGTATACGAGTACGGAGAGGACAACGTGATAAAGTTTTCTAAATTTGATTTTCTCTTAGGGTTTGAAAAAGCTCAGAAAATCGTTCCGGAAGAATACACACTCTGCAAGCAGTTTTTTGGGGAATACATTTTAGACTCAGAAATAGTTGTGTCGGACGATCAAAAACGTGTTGCCCTTATACAGCGCAAAATAGTAGGTCATTGCTTAACGAGAGACGATTTGCGAAATGAGGAAATTAGAAGGCAATTCAGGGAAATCGCGGAGAGATACAGCGCGATGGTGAAAAGCGGCCACTCTGAAATAGACCTCGTAGGTCATGAGGGAGTTTTTAGAATATTTAACCGCTGTTTGGGCAACATCTTGGTCACCAATACAGGAAAGCTCGTTATTTACGATGTTACGTCGCTCAATATGAGCCGGTTCGCCCTTTTCATCCGGCCGCTTATGTATTGCCTCGCAAAAATATTTCTCCCGTTTCAGCGTTCGACGATTCATCGATTTTTAGCGCAAGCTCAATAATAGGTTACAACGCCGCATCAGACTCTAAGTCCGGCAAAGCAACATATGTATTTCGTATATCTACTCGAGTGCAAGGACGGCTCTCTCTATACGGGCATAACCACCGATGTGGAGCGCCGACTGCGCGAGCACAAAAAAGGTGAGGGCGGCCACTATACGAGGTCTCGCGGGGCAGAGAGAATCGTATATACGGAAGAAGCTGCAGACAGAAATACGGCCCTGAAACGAGAGGCAGAGATAAAGAATTGGACGAGGAAGGAGAAGCTGGCCCTCATCGAGTCGGGGAAACGGAAACGGTAGACGGGAGGGGCCGCTGGTATAATACGGGGCGTGAGAGAACTTCCGCGCGAAGAGAAGGGACTTGGGCGCACGGGGTACGGCCGAGAGTGGAGCGCCTCTGAATTATCAAAAGAGGGTGTCGAAAAAGACAGCCGCGTACAGGAATTTCTGACGAAGGTGGATTTTGAAACTGCACGGGGTATATACGCGGAGCTCTACGCGCGAAACGGAGGCACGGCCGCCGACATGAATTTCATCGGGCCTGATCGTTTCTATACCCACACCAAAGAGGGCACCACAGCCTCCTTTTTGGCGGATAAAAATATCATCACGATAAATAAAACGAAGAAGGGTGAGCTGAAATTGTTCGCCGCCCCCCCCACACATTTTATGAGAAATATCAGGATACGGAGTATTTTGCGACGCCCGATCTCGACGATGCGACGTTTGTGAAAATCGATGCGGTATTCAGAGTGCTCCACGAGGAGGGTCATGCCGTCAGCTCCAACACGGCAGAAAAAATCAGCGGCTTTTTTTTCGGATTCTTCGTGGAAAAATATGAAATGGGTACGGGCTACCGCACAGTGGAGGTGCAGCAACACGTATTCTCCGGAGAATCAAGGAGCCGCCTTCTCGGTGAGATCGTCAACGAGGGCGTCACGCAGCTCATGGCACTGAACGTCTTGTCTGAGTATTACCGCCGGAAAGGTACTGACGACATGGGAATCAGTTCGGCAGATGTGCAGAAGTACATATCCTGTTTCAATAACGACCTTTTCAGTATTGGCTTCTCGCGCAAGCCCGAGGTTGAATTCGTACGCATTTTTGCGGAATATCTCGCCTCTATAGCCGAGGTGCCGCGCGAAATCGTGTGGCAGGGGATAGTCCGCGGGTGCATGCGGGGAGGCGATCTTTTCGATGAGCACATCGCAGCCGCATTTAAAGAGCACGGCAGCGAAAAGGTATTTGAGTTGCTCAAATCTTTTGACACTTCGCTATCAAACGAGTCGTTTGCACATGACGATGTGGCGCAGCGTGTGAGGCAAAGAGGGGACGCTATCAGGGCGGCAAATGCCACTCTTTTCGAGATGCTTCCGCCAGAGTCGAAGGAGCATCTGGCAGAGATTTTCTCAGACGATACTGGAATTAAGGTCAAAAAAGTTGGAAGCGACTGGATTTCATTTGCCGAAATGCAGCGCCGTATAAAGGAGGAGGAAGCGCACACGCAGGAAGGATCGCCCCAAACGGCCTAGACCGACGTCGTGAAAATGTCGGTTCGCCCTTGAGACGGCGCTATTGAAGCAATGCGGGTAGGCCGAGCTCTTTGTTGTCTGCGGACGCGAATTTGTAGAGCTGTGCAGGGCGGTGACGAGTAGGGGCGGAGTGGTAGAATCGGGCGATGATAGAGACGAGCATCGTCTACAGGGACTTCAAAGGGAAGTACGACTTTTTCCCGATGTCGCGTAGCTCCGGCTCAGAGATATGGGACCGCGACGGCAAGCGGTACATCGATTTCACCTCCGCGTGGAACGTCACGAACCTCGGCTGGAATCATCCGGAGGTCAACGCCGCGCTTATCGCACAGGCAGAAAAAAATACGCAGGGGCTGCTGTGGGGCTCGGACCCTATGCAAGAGGAATACGCGCTCGCACTCACCGCCGCGCTGCCGAAGGAGTTGAATGCATGCATGAAAGCGACGGGCGGTACCGAGGCGATAGAGATGTCGGTCAAGGTCGCTCGCGCGTACACTGGCCGCAAAAAGGTTTTAGGCTTCGAGCAGCACTACCACGGCCAACTCTTCGCCTCGCTCGCGCTCGGCGCTCCGGAGTCGGCGCGAGGCAAGATTGCACCTCTCGTGCCTGAAGTGACACCGCTCCCTTTTCCGAGCGACGAACTATCAGACACTGAGTACGAGAAGTTTCTCACCGATTTCGAGGCGCACCTCTCGCGGGGGGATGTCGCGGCGGTTGTCACCGAGCCCAATGTCGTCACTGGCTGGGGACTCACCGAGATTGCGCACGCGGGATTTTTGAAGGACGTGCGCAGACTCACGGAGAAGCAAGGCACGCTCCTCATCGTCGACGAAGTAGGGTCGGGCTTTTCGCGCACCGGCACACTCTTCGGCATCGACGCAGAAGGCGTCGTCCCCGACATGATTGTCTTTGCAAAAGGTATATCCAACGGCGCGGCCGCAATCGGCACATCGGTCGGACGCGCGGAGATATTTGAGCCGGCTTTCGCCGATGCGGTCCTCATCTCGACCTTCGGATGGACGCCCGTCGCGTGCGCCGCTGCGCTCGCGACCCTGCAGGTGCATCAGCGCGACAAGACGTGGGACATGGCGTCGTCGAAAGGTGCGTACACGATGGAGAAGTTGCGAGCGCATCTCGGCGGGAGGGCGGTCGGCGTGCGGGGGAAGGGACTCGAAATCGGTCTGCAATTCAAAGATGCCGAGACTTGCTCCATGGTACAAAAGGCGGCGTTTCTAGACGGACTGCATGCGATAGTCGGGAGCGGAGCCAACATGCAAATCATGCCGCCGCTCACGATACCGCAAGCGCTTCTCGACGAAGGACTCGATATCCTGATTTCGCACCTCAACTAGCGACGCTCTTCGTTTGTGCCCGCGATGGCGGGTCAACGGACTTGCGAGAGTCCATAATATGTGGCATAAATTGCCGCAGAGCATAACGCTTGCCGCACCACCGGCAATTCAGTGGGCATGGAGCAATTCAATGCGAATATTAACGATTAGTGTGGTCGCGCTGCTGGTAGTGGCAGTTGCGATGCTGTTTACGGACCCCGTCGGCGGACCAGCTTCGGTCGAAGCGATGAAGGTCTACATGCCGCACCAGATTCTGCAAGATATGGTCGCAGGCTCTGGTACAACGGTCGCCAACGTTCTGAAGGTCGGCATTGCCGGTCTTTCAGTCATCGCCCTGCTGCTCATTTTCGCCATCGTCGGCGAGATGCGCAGTATGACTCGCGAGCGCGACGCGCTTCGCGAATCGCTGCAAAAGGCGCGTGAAGGGCAAAGGCTCGAACAGCCGGAACTGACGCTTGAACAGCGGCTCGACGCCGCCGAGGCCGAGGTCAAGTCGCTCGATCGGCACTTGACGCGGCTCGAGGACGACGAAGACTCCGACGACGATCGGCGCGACCGGCTCGACGATATCTTGCGGAGCCTGAAGCTTGTGCAAGACCGCCACGAGGAACATGCCTCGGTGTCGGCTGTCTCTTCGGTCATCGACGAAATCCAACGTATCGTCGCTGAATCGGGCACGAAGGTGACGGAGCTGCACGAAGCGACCGACGAAAGCCGGTTGCGGTCGCTCGACGCCGCTATCGGAGCGCACGGGGCGGAAGTCGATTCCATCGAGTTGCGCACCGAATCGCTCGAGGCAGTACTCGGGCGCGCTCATGCTCTCGATAAGCGGTTGGTCGAACACACCACCAGCGAATCGGGCCTCATCGCGCGTCTTCGGGAGCTCGAGCGGACGCGGGACCGTCTTCAAGTCCGCGTGAAAGCGCTCAAGCCGGCAGAACAGGGGCAGCCCGACATCGGTACCCGCATCACGAACTTGGCGGCCGAGATCGGCAAGCTCGAGAGCGAGATCGACAAGGTCGACCCCGACACCTTGCGGCAACGACTCGCCGCGTTGGGGAAGCGCATGGAAGGTCTCCAAGCGCAGCTCTCCCCGCCGGCGCAGTTCAAGCAGGCGGCGGAATAGTCCTGAGCGACAGCGTTATGCAACGAATTGAGGCGGGCCACATCGGCCCGCTTTCCTTTTTGCGAGGATGCTGCGCGAAATGATAGAATCGGGTAATGATGGAGAGGAGATGTTGGATATTTTGATAAAGCACCTCAGGTAGCGATACTCTATATATATGGAAGGCGGATGCCACTGCGGAGAAATACGTTTCAGGGTCGAAGGGGAACCCTCATGGATTGGCGCGTGCTACTGCCTCGACTGCCGGAAGATAAGCGGCACGCCGTCGATGACCTTTGCTGAGTTTGACCGTGCACGCATGACGATTCTGAAAGGCACTCCCAAAGAGTACAAATCCTCTGCAAGTGTGACGCGCATGTTTTGCGACACGTGCAGCTCACCGCTTGGCTATGTGTCGAGCGAGCACCCCGACAAGGTCGAGATGCCCGTCGGCATCTTCGACGATATCGAACCGCTCGCGCCGCACATGCACATTTGGACATCACGTAAACCGCATTGGGTCGTTATCGCTGACGGACTACCGCAAAAGTAGGGTTGATGTGAAGTGGATATTATCGTATCGCCCCGTATAATAGTCCGACATGGAACTCCAACGCGGCAACGAGGAGCTCGAAACTTTGAACAAGGCGTTGAATGACCCCGAGGCGCTGAAAGCGTATAAAGAGCCGCTCGACTCGTACCGCGTGAGCCTCCTGCCGCGCCTCCTCGGACTCTCACTCGTCTGGTGCGGCAATCTGGTATACGGCAAAGAGCCCTCGTACCTCAAATTCCGCGCGGTCGAGGTCATTGCGCGCGTGCCGTACCACTCGTGGGCATCGTCGGCCTACACGCTCCTCACACTTTTTTATTCCGACGAGAAGCGGGCACTCAGCCTTTCAAATGTCGCGAAGTACGCACGGCTCGCGCAAGACAACGAGACCATGCACGTGGTCGTTATCTCCCAGTTGGCAAAAGGGGAGGAAAAAGCGGGACTTATCCGTCACACACTGATACCGATGATTTTTGCGTTTTTCTATTTCTGGTGGTCGTATGTCCTCTACCTCGTCAACCCGCGCTATTCGTACGAGCTCAATTACATGTTTGAGAACCATGCCTTCGAGCAGTACAGCCGCTTTCTCGAAAAGCGCGGCGAGGAACTGAAGAAGAAACCGGTCAGGAGCGAGTTCCTCGATTGGTACGGTCGCTACCCGCGCAGTCAATATGAGTTGTTCCTCTCCATCCGCAACGACGAAATCGTTCACCGCAACACCTCCATCCACGAAATCACGTAAGTGTACGTAGTTTTGCACACTCTCTCCGACTCGCTCTGTGACGAGTGTTAGAATGTTGCTATGCCTCCTACACCCTTGAATAGTGGTTCGACCATCGAAGCGGCGCACGGAAGTTCCCGCTTTGTCATTATCGGCAGCGCCATCGTCGGCGTTGTCGCGCTCGCCGCGCTCGCGTATGTCTATCTTGCGACCATTCAAGCGCCAGCACCTGTCGCGACTGAGCCGCCGACCATCGGCATCATTTATCTCCGACCGCATACAGCAGCAGTGCAAGGTTTCAAAGATGCCATGGCAGAGCTCGGCTACACCGATGTGGTATACGACGAGGCGATGGCGACCCCCGGCGCCTCGATGTACCCTGAAATCGAGGCCGCGACAGCGCGCATGCTCGATGAGGGCGTCGACCTTTTGTGGGTCACGCAGGAGCACCAAGCCGAAGTCGCGCTCCGCATGACCAAAGAACGGGGAGTTAGCATACCTGTCGTATTTCTCTCGCGCTTCCATGATCCGGTGGAATACGGCCTCGTCGCCTCGTATCGCTCATCGGGCAACAACATGACCGGCGTCGCGACCAACGTATCCGAGCTCATTCAGCGCAGCCTCACCTTTGTTCGCGATATGAACCCCGATGCAAAGAAAATCGGTGCGTTTACGACCGGCTTCGCGACACCGGTCATCGCCGACGCCTTTCTGCAGGAGCTCCGCGAGCAGGCAGCGCGGCTCGGCTTTGAATTCGTAGAATTCACCTTTGACGGCAAGCCGCCTGAGGCGGAAGCTGGCTGGCACGCCGCTGCAGCGAAGATACAAGCAGGCGACATCGATGCGCTCTTTCATGCGGCGGGTCACTTCTACGCAGGCCAGACGAATCCAGAATACCAACTGGTCAAACGCCTCGGCATCCCGCACATTGTACCGGCGGAGGACCTCGCAGAAGGCGGACACTTCTCCTACACAGACGATTACACCGAGTCCGCAAAGCAGACTGCCGTCATGGTAGACAAGATATTGCGGGGAGCATCGCCGTCCGACATACCAATTGAATACGGCTCAAAGAATGTGCTCTTCCTGAATCTAGAGCGTGCGGCGGAGACGGGAATTGAGTTCACCGAACAAATGACATTTATCGCCGAGGATAGGTAGGCGAGCTTCTTGCGGGGTGTTTGACAGACGCCGCGGCCGGCACATAATGCCGCTCATGAACAAACTATACATAGTGGCGGCTCTTGTCGTCATCGCTGCAATCGGCGGTTATTGGTATATGAATTATCAGGCTTCGACCGACAGCATGATGTCTGCCGGAGATTTGGGCACCTATCCTTACCAGTGTGATACTGGTGGCCGATTTTCGATGAGCCCCTCGGCTGACACGTCGTCCATCACCCTTATACCCAAGGACGCATCGTTTGCGGGGACGGTAGTGTTGTCTCGAATTTCTTCAACTGCAGGTGCACGATACGAAGGCAGTGGAATCGTGTTCATCGGCGCAGGGGAGGGTGTGCAGCTCACCGTAGGAAACACAACAGAAATATGCAATCCGGTCCCGAACTCCGAGACGCCTCCGTGGAACTGGGGTGATGCGGGCGAAGGCGGCGGCGTGAAGCAAGATGCCTCGCTCATCGTGAGCGAAAGCATCCTCGGCAAATGGCAGAGTGTCGATGATGAAAAATTTGTCCGCGAATTCAAGGCGGAGAATAAAGTCGACGATATCTACGAAGGTAAAGTCGTCACGAGTGGCATGTGGGTCGCATATCAAAAGGGCGTGAACGCGCCCGAGGTCCCGTTCCCGCTGGAAGAGAGCACGGTCTACCTCCAGCTGACGCTCACAGGCTCGCAAGCTGATACGCTCAATTTCAAGCTGGTGAAGCTCTCACCGGATGAACTCGAGCTGGTCTACCTCGACCGAGGCGGAGTACTCCGTTTCAAGAGCGTACAGTAGACAACATACGTGGTATGCGGCGGCACTTCCCACGAAGGGAAGTGCCGCGTATATTTATGCAATGAACAAACTACTCGGATTTTTTATCCTGCTCGTCGCACTCGTCGGCGGCTATCTCGCATGGGCGGCGCTGGGGAACTCTGATGAGCTTGCTGCGGTGGATGCACCGCGCGAGATGCGGGCACCCGAGCTTGGGTTTGAGTTCTCGTATCCGAGAGGCTTCGTGCTGGTCGAGCGCGAACCGAGTGGACAGGACGACAGGAGCTTGCAGCACATCTATACACTCATGCTTGAGGAGGAGTACGAGGACCTCGTGCAAAGTATCGAACCGCGCGAGGGCCCGCCCGCAATCGTCGTTATGGTGTTTACCAACGACGGGGGTATGCTCCCGCGAGCGTGGGCCGACTCGAACGCGCAGTATTCAAACATCGCGCTCATCTCCGGCGACGCTATGGAGGCGTACGTGGGAGGCGCGCCCGCGATACGCTACATGGCCGACGGTCTCTACACAGCGGAGACATACGTCATTGCGCACGGTGGATTTATCTATCTCGTCGCGGGACAGTTCATGGACGAAAATTCTGCCATGCGCCGCGATTTCGCACCGTTCGTTGATTCCATCGAATTCATCCAGTGAATAGCTTGTGATACGTATGACACCGACACGCGAAGAAACAAAGCGGAAGCTCGAGGAACATGTGAAGGATGAGTACCAGCGCCATCACGCAGAAATGGTCGCGACGGCCATGGAAGGGTACGCGGGAAAGCTCGGAGGCGATGCGACGCTTTGGTATGTCACAGGCCTCTTGCACGACATTGATTTCGAAGAGCATCCGCAGGTGCACCCTGCCGAGTCACTGAAGTGGTTTAAAGAGTGGGGCTTTCCGGAGGAACTCATCCATGCCGTCGAGGCGCATGCATACGAGTACAACGGATTCACCACGCTGCCCGCGACGCCGCTTGCCGCAGCGCTCATGGCCTCCGACGAGATAAGCGGGATATTTTACGCATACCGCAAATTGAATCCTGTGCCGTACGGACAGATGAAGGTCAGCTCGATACAGAAACGTCTGCGCGAGCCGAATTTCGCATCGAAGATTAAGCGCTCCGATATCGCGCGCGGTTGTGAATTGCTCGGCGTCACGCTCGAGGAACATATCGGCAACCTCATCCGATTCTTTGCGAAGCTCCCATAGGCTATTCTTTTAGGTCGTAGTACTGCGGCGTTCATCGAATGCACATCGAATAATCCCTACCATTCTGAATGCGTGGTCGCCGTGGGCGCCGCGCGTTAGCACGTATTTCGTAACTACATACATATGGGCATACTCGCGTTTCTCGTCCTCGGGGGGATAGCCGGATGGATTGGCTCACTCATTATGGGTACCGACGGTTCGCAGGGCATCGTGCTCAACGTCGTCGTTGGCGTCGTGGGCGCGCTTCTCGGCGGTATGGTATTCAATTTCTTTGGGTCCTCTGGTGTGACCGGTTTCAATCTCTACAGTGTGCTTGTTGCGGTCATCGGCTCGGTCTTGCTCTTGTGGGTTATGCGACTCGTACGCGGATAGGGGACTCACCGTGCATCTCGAATGGCTCCGCATTCTCGGAGCCGTTCGTATTTTGACGTACGTGGGGTGTGTACGGCTTACGTCCTTTATACACAGGTCGGTACGCTCATCACCCGAGAGTGCAAAGCGCGTGGTATCGTTTTCATATCAATTCATTTAATAGAACTACTTATCTATGCTCGTTCCACAACTCGTCGGTCTGTATTTGCTCATCGTAGGTGTCATTGTTCTCTATCGCCGCAAGTCCATCATGCCGGCTGTCTCTCAGCTCGCGGCCAATCGTCTCATGGTCGTCATCTTGGCGCTCATGGAGCTCTCCGCCGGACTCGCCATCGTCCTCACGTACCCCGCCGTCAGCTGGGACTGGATGGGTATCGTCGCGATTGTTGGCTGGGTGCTCGTCATCGAAAGCATCATCTATATCGCGATGCCCTATGCACGCGTCCAGCGGTTCATTCGCTACTTCAATAAAAATGAGTGGTATCAGGCGGGCGGCGTGGTCGCAGTCATCGCGGGCGCGTACCTCTCGGCAGTCGGTTTTGGCCTCGTCTAAGTGTCAGGCAATTGTTTAGGATCGATTCTCAAAATGCGATCATCTCCGGCCGCGGGTTCCCCGCGGCCGTCGCGGTTTGACGTCGTGAGGTAGAGGAAGCCGTCCGGACCGACTCGTACTGTCCGGATGCGGCCGTACGCACCTTTAAAGTACTCGACGACCTCGTGAGACGTACCGACAAGCCTCGTTTCGTACAGGGCTTCCCCCCGAAGTCCACCGAAAAAGATACGGTACTCTATGTCCTCCCATACCGCGACGCTCGCCGGCGCCCACGTGTCTAGGCCCGAGTGGACCTTTGGCGAAATCATTCCGTCAGCTGTCTCATCACCTGTACGTGTGGGCCATCCGTAATTGCCGCCTTTCACTATCACGTTGACCTCATCGTGGCAGCAGCGGCCGCGCTCACCGGTCGGTCCGTGCTCGGTCTCCCATAGACGTCCTCTGCTGTCCCATGCGATGCCCTGCGGATTGCGGTGACCATATGAATACACGGCGTTGCCGAACGGATTGTCGGCGGGGATAGAACCATCGTCATTCAATCGGAGAATTTTTCCAGCAAGCGAGTTTGTGTCCTGCGCGTTTGCGCCGACTCCCGCGTCTCCTGTCGTGATGTAGAGCATCCCATCAGGCCCAAAGTCTATCCGCCCGCCGTCATGGTAGAGGGCGCCCGGAATCCCGTCGATGATGACGCGTTCGTCGGAGAGGATGCCGCCTTGATATGCAAAACGGACGACGCGGTTTTCGGTCCCAATCCCGAGTGCTGTCGTCATGTAGAGATAGAGGAGATGATTCTCGCGAAAATTCGGATGCAGTACGATACCGAGGAGTCCTCCTTCGCCGCGCGCTCGGACGCCTGATAGTGGCACATCCCGCATCGTGCCCGCACCACTCACCTCGACGAGACGGCCGTCGCGCTCGGTGATGAGGAGTGAGCCGTCGGGCAAGAAAGCAAAGTCCCATGGGATGTCGAGGCCCTCAGCGACGACCTCGACGCTTTCCTCGACTGCAAGAGGTGTAGTTTCTTCTCGGAAAACGTACTCTCCGAGGTACACGCTGGAGGTAAGAATCACCACAGTCACAAACAGTATGGAAAGAAGGCGTGCCATGCACCATATGTAGCACGAAGCGCGGGATAGTCTATATGAACGCGCATTGTGCTAGCATGCGCACCATGTTAGTCGATGATGTCACGATACGGGTGAAGGCAGGCGACGGCGGAGCCGGCGCGGTCGCGTTCAACAAGGTCAAGAAAATGCTCGGACCTGTCGGAGGCGATGGCGGACGGGGCGCATCGGTCTACTTTGAAGGGGTGCGCGATGTGGGCGCGCTTGATTTTTTTGCGCGCAGAAAAGAAGTGCTCGCGAAGAACGGGGGAAATGGTCGCGGGCAATTCATTGATGGCAAGGACGGAGAGGACCTTGTCCTCCGTGTCCCGACCGGCACGCTCGTGCGCGATACCGATACGGGGGAAGTGCGCGAAGTAAACGCGGAAGGAGAGCGAATTCTCGCCGCCAAGGGCGGCCGTGGCGGGCGCGGGAACTTCAAATTCCGCTCGTCGATAAACACATCGCCGCTCGAGCACGAAGATGGCGTCTCAGGTGAATCCCACAACTACCATCTCGAGCTTCGACTCATCGCGGACGTAGGGCTCATCGGCTTGCCCAACGCGGGGAAATCATCGCTTCTCAACGAGCTCACGGGTGCCAAGAGTAAGGTCGCGAACTATGCGTTTACGACACTCGAACCGCATCTCGGAGCATACTTTGGGCTCATCATCGCCGACATTCCGGGGCTCATCGAGGGAGCGTCGGAAGGGAAAGGCCTCGGACACAAATTTCTCAAGCACGTGCGCCGGACCGAGATGCTCTTTCATCTTATCTCGGCTGAAAGCGATGATGCTGTACGCGACTACAAAACGGTACGCGCGGAGCTTGCGGCATACGATCCGGCGCTCGCGGAGAAAAAGGAATATGTATTCCTTACGAAATGCGACATGGTTTCGAAGGAGACAGTCGATGCATCTCTCGCGGCACTCAAAAAGGCAAAGGTGGCAGCTCTCCCGCTCTCACTCCTCGAACCGGAGACGATGGAAGGTGTAAAAAAGATCCTCGCTGGTCTTACCGTCTGATACGATAATCTGTACATGAAAAACGATCCGATATCGGAAGGAGTCAAACGATTGAAGAATATAGAAGGCGAGCTGGGCGAGATACGCGAGAGCACGTCGAGCTGGAGAGCGTGGTTTGTACGTGGCGCCCTGCAGGGCGCAGGCTTCCTCGTCGGTACGGTACTTGCGGTGACACTACTCGGCTGGCTCCTCTCTATCCTCGGCATTTTCCCTGGCGTCGGGGAAATCGCGGACTACATTCGTGAGGTAGCGGAGCGCACTGCACGCTACTAAGCGATTCCCGCATACTTGGCATAGACGACCAGTCGATGCGTGTAGGTGGATTTGTCGGCGGTCAATTCTCCTGCGCAGGTGATGAGATTGAGCCGCCGTGCATCCTTTTTGTTGAAGAGCTGATCGGCGGAGAGTTCGGAAAGTTTGTATACACGTGTCGATTCCACGACGAAGCGGAGTGTTTGCCCGCCCTCGGTCGTAATGAATATGCTGTCTCCCGCGGCGGCATTCTTCAGATTTGAAAATGCGGCGAATACGTGCGCATCGAGCACGGCAGAACCCGTATTGCCGGGGAGGGTACCGTTTTTGTACCAACCGACGTTATTCGTGCTCCCTTCCGGTACGGCCATTTCGCCAGAGTTCGTGAGACCGACACCGACAATCTCAGAATTGATGCCGGCAGAGGGGATGGATACCTGCACGGGCGTGCGCTTCTTTGTATCGATGGCAGTGGCGGCCACTTCAGATGCTTCATCTGCCCCCGTCTGCCGCGCAAAGAAACCAGAGTATGGGAGCGTGGTCGTAAGGATGGGGAGCGGTACGCTTAAGGTTGTGATGCGGTAGGGGGTTGATGGCAGCTCTGTCGGAATTTCAGTGAACAGCGCCGCACTACTCTCAAGACGTATGGGCGATGAAGTTGCCGAGTCTGCCCTTCGAGCGCTCACAACGTCTGCACTTGCAGATACCTCGTTGAAGCTGACACTTGGGATTACGTCCGCAGCGACAGACGCGAATGCGCCGGCGACGAACGTGGTTAGGAATATGACAAGTGATGTTCGCATGAAGTACGTAAACTGTATGCGACTTCATGCAATGCACCAAATATTCATGATGATTCGCTGCGGCGTTTGCTATACTCGTTTTTCATGTTGCTTCGGCGATATATAGATAGGACATTCGCATCTCTCCGCATTCGTAACTACCGGCTCTTCTTTTGGGGGCAGGCGCTCTCGATGTCCGGTACATGGATGCAGACCATCGCGCTCGGCTGGCTCGTGCTTACGCTCACCGGTTCGGGCACCATGCTCGGCTTCGTGCTCGCATTCCAATTTGGACCGATGTTTTTCTTTGGGCCGTGGGGAGGGGTCATCGCCGACAGGCTCGATAAGCGAATGATGCTCCTTACGACACAGACAGCATTCGCCGCTCTCGCGTTTGTCATAAGCATCGTTATCATCGCCGGTGCAATCGAGTTGTGGATGCTGTACCTCTACGCATTCCTCTTTGGCGTCATACGCGTGTTCGACAATCCGGTGCGGCAATCGTTTGTTTCGGAGATGGTCGACGACGCTCACTTGAAAAACGCCATCAGTCTCAATGCGACGCTGAACAACTCGGCGCGTGCAGTCGGCCCGTCGCTCGCCGGTATCATCATCGCGACCGTGTCGATTGGTTTCTGCTTCCTGTTCAATTCGCTCTCGTACTTCGGCACCATCGTCTCACTCCTGATGATGGATAGAAGCGCGCTTACGCCATCGAAGCCGACGGGAAGGAAATCCGGACAGCTCGTCGAAGGGCTCGCGTACGCATGGTCTGTACCGCTCATCCGCTACACACTCCTCATGATGGCGGTCATCGGCACATTCACATACGAATTTCAAGTGACGCTCCCTCTTATCGCGCAGCAGACTTTCGCCTCTGGCGCTAGCGCCTATGCGGCGCTTATGAGTGCGTTCGGAGTCGGCTCGATGTTCGGAGGACTCTTTTCTGCGGGCCGCCGCACTGTCGCTCCGCATCATTTGCTCATCTTTGCGCTTCTTCTCGGTCTTTCCATCGTGCTCGCGTCCATCATGCCGACACTGATACTGTCTGTCGCGGCGATGTTTGTAGTCGGAGTCTTTTCAATCAACGTGCTCTCACTCGGCAATACGACGGTACAGCTCGGAAGCATCCCTGAGATGCGCGGCCGCGTGATGGCGCTCTGGAGTACCGCCATGATTGGTTCGACGTTTATCGGCGGGCCGGCTATCGGATGGATTGGCGAGTTCATCGGAGCGCGCTCAGCCCTTGCCGCGAGCGGGTTCGCGGCAATTGCCGCGGTACTCGTCGCAGCGCGCTTTGTCCTCCGACATGATGAGGTGAGGGAGGTGCCGGAGAGCGTGACCACTCTCAGCGTGAGCGAAACTGCGCAGCAAATACGCGTGCGCTAGTCTCGCAGAGTCGTTTTGCTACACTGAAGGTATTCATTAATCAGCTCACATTGACGCTATGGAGATTATCTACTCAATCCTCGGTCTTGTGCTTGCGGTCATTGTCGTGAGCATCAAGCAGATTAATCAGTACCAGCGCGGAGTAAAATTTACGCTCGGCCGCTATAGCGGCATTATGGAGCCCGGCTGGCGCCTCGTGGTACCGATTTTCCAGAGTTACCAGAAAGTCGACATGCGTACAAAGGCGGTCGACGTACCCGATCAGAAAGCAATTACGCGGGACAATGTCTCCGTCCTCGTCAATGCGGTCATCTACTACAAAGTCGAGTCGGCAGAGAAGGCGATACTCGAAGTCGAAGATTTTTTCTATGCCATCTCGCAGTATGCGCAAACAACGATGCGCAATATCGTCGGCGAAGTGTCACTTGACGAACTTCTCGGCAGCCGCGAGAAGATTGCGGAGCGTATCCGCGAGATAGTCGACAAAGAGACCGATGCGTGGGGACTGAAGGTCAACAACGTCGAGCTCAAGGACATCAGTTTGCCGGGGGATATGGAACGCACCATCGCTAAGCAAGCGGAAGCCGAACGCGAAAAGCGCGCCGTCATCATCAATTCCGAAGGCGAGCTCGCGGCGGCAGCAAATATGGCCGAGGCGGCCCGCATGCTCGCTGCGCAGCCCGGCGCGCTCCATCTGCGCACACTTCAAAGCATCAACGACATCTCATCCGATGCGTCAAACACAGTTGTCTTTACCGTCCCGCTCGAGATTATGAAAGCCTTCACCGGCTTCATGCAGGGGCACAAGAAGGAGTAGTTTGACATATGAGTGATTTATTGTAGAATGTCGACAGGCTAGCATACGTGATTCGCACGCATGTGCCTTTTCGACATTACGGAGGACAGAAGCCATGCCGAGAAAATTGCTCACGTTCGCGCAGGCTGCGGACGTACCAGGATATGAGGAAGCGCTCTCTCGCACCTATCCGCGGGATTCGCTCACCCAAATCGACCGCGCCCTCAAGGGTCAACGCGGGCAGTTCGTGCTTACGGACTGCACTGTTGCCGACGTTGCAGATCGCCACGACAACAAGCGGCCAATCGTGCGGCGTTTCCGCGCAGGCGTGCTCGTGGGCGAAAGCCTTGTATTCGAAGCCACGAAGCACGGCATCAGCGACGCAATGCTGCCGACGAGGCGACATGTAGTTTTGATGTCCAAAGATGCAAGGAATTGGGCGCCTCCAACCAGCTGGTCGGGCGAGCTGGAAATCGAACAGGGGCGCATCGACGAGTGGAAGAGCGGCAGTCCGTACGACGTCACGAACGATTTCCGTCTCGGGAATGAAGTTACGGGTGCACCCGATGAGGCCGCGGAACGGGTTTTCATCGGCGACGACAAGGTGCATGCGTGGCTTTCGAACAATGTGCCCGCTGAAGTCGGCGTTCGCACCCTCACGTACCTGAAGGCACAGAAGCGTAGCCTCAGGCGCCGCAAAGTCACTGCGAAGCTGGCGGCATAGCACGACGTCAACTGTATGCGGCTCGGGAATCCGCCCGAGCCGAACGGGGCCATGCATATGCATGGCCTTTTGCTTTGTTATAGTAGTCGCATGAAGATTATCGACCTTTCCCTGCCGCTCTATAGCGGCATGCCGGTCTTTTCTGGGGACCCAGAGGTCTCCATTGAGGTGATACAGACGATTGAAAAGGATAGATGGAACATGCGCCGCATCGAAATGAACGGGCATGATGGCACGCACGTCAACGTTCCTGCCCATGCAGTAAAGGCGGGAAAAACACTCGACGCGTACACACTCGAGGACTTCTGCGGTGATGCGCGCATCTACCGAGCGGGTGAGCCGCTGGACAGTTCACTCGGCTATATCGTACGCGAGCGCACCCTCGACGAAGCCTTTATCACTTCTATGTGCGCCGCAAAGCCGCGTTTTCTCGGATTTGCGTTCTCACTCGAAACTGACATCGAACTCAAAGCGGAGAAGGAAACGCTTGCCGCAGACATCATTTCGTATGAGCGACTCGCGAACACCGAACAGTTACCGGACGCGTTCAGGTTTTTCGGGATGCCGCTCCCCATACGCGACGGCGACGGCTCGCCGGTCCGTGCGTTCGCAATCGTCGATTGATATGTCCACTCCTTCGCGACGCTCCGTGGGCTATTTCCGCAATTTCGTTTTCGGAGTCGAAGATAGTCTCGTCTCGACAGTCGGACTTCTCGCCGGCGTAGCGTCGGCAGGAGTGGAGAGCGATACTATTTTGCTCACTGGCGTCGTCCTCATCCTTGTCGAGGCGTTCTCGATGTCAGCGGGGAGTTACCTTTCGGAATCCTCGGCTGAAGAATATGCCGACGGCGGCAAAATCACCACAGAGTCTTTTTTTGATGCGAGCATCATGTTCATTTCATATTTTCTATCGGGATTCATCCCACTTGCTCCATACATCATCTGGCCGGTGAATACCGCCATGCTCTACTCGATACTATTCTCGCTCGTTTCGCTCGGTATCTTGGGTGCGGTGGGGAGTAGCATCACGCACGCGGGGCTCGTACGGAGTATCGTGCGCATGCTTGTCATCGGAGGTGTCGCAATCGCGGTGGGAGTGGGTGCTGGCGCCGTTGTCGGAGTATGAAAGGTTTCAAGCGTTTACTAACTCACTTTGCTCGTCAGATGAAAGGGCTTTCAACCTTTGCTGACTGCGTCGCTCAGAAATGAATGTGAGTACACATTCATTTCACTCGCTATCCTCGTCAGATACTCACGGCACGTTCATACACGTGCATGCATCGTATTTTCTATGCCCCGCAGTAGATGTTGGCAAAAAACACGCTTAGTAACGAACGATATGCATAAAAATGAAGTTGGTGCGATATTGACTGGCAATGGAAGGCGAACCGTCCCGCGCGTGTTTACCGTCGTGGGCACTTTTGTAAACACGTCGAGATTAGATTATTTGGCAAAAACAGCGCATGCTGCGCGGGGCATTGCCAACATTCACTGACGGGGTATGAATAGAAACGCTGCCTTTCTGCTTTTTGCTCTCGTCGCAATCATCGCGCTTGGCATATACGTGTACGGCCGCTCTGCGGATACGGCGCCGACCGATGATCCGAGGGCGGATTTTGTCGAAGAGGGGAATTTGGTCATTAATTCGGCGGGATTGCCGCCGGAAGTGTGGCACCTCATCTATGAGAAGGAAGGACGGCCAGCGCTCGCGCAGGCGCTTGTCTTCGACAGAAGTAGTATGTGCGGCACTATCGTTTGTGAGCCCACCGTTTTCGAACAGGGCGTTCGGGTACGCATTGAAGGCGTGAAAGAGGAGGCGCAGGTCCGCGTACGTACGCTCACCATCACCGAGCCCGATGCGAGAAGCGCACGCATACTGCTCTACTTCTACAATCCCGCCCGCGACAAGGATGGTGCCGGAAGTGTGCAATGTTCCCGAGCTGGACTCGTCGCCGTAGAGCGAATAGTCCCAGAAACGGAGACGCCGATAGAGGATGCAATACGTCTTCTCCTCCGAGGCGAACTTTCCGACGAAGAACGTGCTCGAGGAATCACGACGGAGTTCCCGCTCGAGGGCGTCCAGCTTCGGTCGACCTCACTTGAGGCAGGAGCGCTCACGCTTGTATTCGACGACCCAAACAGCAAGACCTCGGGCGGCGCATGTCGCGCGGGCATACTGTGGTTCCAAATTGAAACGACGGCGACGCAGTTCGATACTGTGGAAGAAGTTCACTTCGCTCCCGAGGAGCTTTTCCAGCCTTGAGGCCCTCTCGTCGGACACGTGCGGAAAAATTCCCAGTACGTACAGGAATGATTCTGTAGTATCGTGCAATGATGCTGGACAAGAAGCGCTCGGACGCGCTCCGACAAAGTGCGCACAGATTGCTCCTCAGTAACCGACGGCAACATGACGATCACCAATTCACGGTGCCGTCGCCGCAATCGTATCCGTTCCAGTGGTTGTGGGACTCGTGCTTCCACGCGATAGCGCTCGCACACTTCGAGCCTGATTCAGCAAAAGCGGAGCTGAGGTCTCTTCTCACGGGTCAATTCAACAACGGGATGTTCCCGCACATGATTTATCGCGGCGAGAACGAACTCATGAAACTCGGCGATGGATTTGTACGAATCGAATGGGGCAAGGAGAAAACAAGCACCATTACGCAACCGCCGATGCTGGCGGAGGCACTGTGGAAGATTTACGAGAAGGACGGGGACAGGGAATTCTTGCGTCTCATGTATCCGCACATCAAAGATTTTCACGCGTACCTACTCTCTGCCCGCGACCCGCGGGGGAATCATCTCGCCGGCATCATCAACCCCGACGAGAGCGGAGAGGACAATAGCCCCCGTTTCGACTCAGTGCTCGGGCTTCCGCCCGTGCAGACGCTGCAGGAAAATTTCTCAAGCAGACTCAAACTTGTCGAAGAACTTCGCCGAGGGCACTTCGACGCGCCTTTTATGAAGCAATATTTTTGGGTCAAAGACGTCCCGTTCAACGCGATATTGGTCAAAAACCTTCGTACGATGGGGACTGTCGCCGAGGTGCTGAGCGAGCACGAAGATGCGACGCAGTTCACTGCAGAAGCCGACCTCGTCGCTCATGCGATGCGCGAACGTATGTACGACGGCGATTGCTTCTGGACCACGTACGGCGAGAGTTATCTCAAGATAAAGATTGCGACGTGGGCGATTTTCAGTCCGATGTATGCGGGGATTCTTTCGCAGAGCGAGGCGCGCACGCTGGTAGACGACCATCTCCTCAACCCGCATGAATTTCGCCCACGCTACATGATTCCGACGGTCTCTATGCGTGAGCCGTCGTACGATCCAGAGGGTTTTTGGCGCGGTTCGACGTGGATTGGCGTGAATTGGTTCATCTTCCACGGCCTCATGCGTTATGGCTACCGCGATATCGCCGAGCGCCTCGCTCTCTCCTCCGCCGAGCTCATCGAGCGCTCAGGGTATCGCGAGTATTATCATCCGGATACCGGCGCTGGACTCGGAGCGCAGGATTTCACATGGGGCACGCTCATCGTCGATATGCTCGACACGCTTGAGCGACCCGAACGCTAGCGCTTTCCACAGGCTCTGGCGGAGAGAGGCGCGCGCCGTCTCCGACATGGTACTCTCAAATGCCTAGGTCGGTGTTGTATTGCTTCGAAGGAAGCAATACTCATTATTTGGCGGTGCAGCGGCAGCAGAGTCGCTCCGCGCGATGATTCAAGAGGAATCAGATGCACCCGTAATTCAATACCACCATGAACGACGATACTACGATGCCGGACCCGATGCCGGCAGAGCCGACTCCGGAGGTGCCCGCGGAAGGCGGCGCAGACGAGTCAATGGCGTAAGGGCTAGAAGCGCCCCTCGCACCCTGTTGCGAGGGGCGCTTCACATTGCCACCTGCCTGAGGTACAGTTTTCCATACCGCACCTCTACATTTTCTATGACGACATTTCATCAACGCATTTTCTTCTTTGGCGTGTTGTTTGGTACGCTCGCGCTCGCTTTTTTTGTACTCGAACCTTTCATCATCCCGCTTTTTCTTGGCGTCATTTTTGCGGTGATATTGAACCCCTTCTACCTGTCTCTCGTGCGCGCAACACGCGGATGGGAGAGTACTTCCGCCCTCATCACTGTCCTTGCGACCATCGCAATCATTATGCTCTCCGCCACATTTCTCGGGGCGCGGCTTATCCTCGAGGCTCAGCAGTTTTTCGGCGGAAACGGCGGCATCACGAGGGGGAACATCGAAGAACTCTTCGACACGTTTGCGACAGCCGCGTCACGTTACTTTCCTGATGCGGACGCGCAAATCGAGCAAATCTCAGGTAATTTTTCGCTCTACGCGCGTCAGGGGCTCACGTGGATTACAGAGCATATCGGGAGCGCACTCGGCTCTCTCAGCTCGGCGGCGCTTTCGCTCTTTGTCTTTCTCGTATCACTCTTCTACCTTCTTCGTGACGGGGAGCGCCTGCGGGCGAAAGTTATGGAGTTGAGCCCGCTTTCGAATGACGACGACGCTGCGGTTCTGTCGCGATTGCGCCTTGCCATCGACTCGGTCGTGAAGGGACAGCTTTCTATCGCACTCATCCAGAGCATTCTCACCGCCGCAGGCTTCGCGCTCTTTGGCGTACCGAATCCGATTCTCTGGGGTATGGTCACGTTCTTCGCGGCGCTCGTCCCTTCGGTCGGCACGGCACTCGTCATCGCGCCGGCAACTCTGTACCTCTTTCTCACAGGAGACATCGCACAGGGAGTGGGACTTGCCTTGTGGGGTGTAGCGGCAGTCGGCCTCATCGACAACATCCTCGCTCCCCGCCTCATCGGACGCGGCATGCGACTGCACCCGCTTCTCATCCTCCTCTCCGTGCTCGGCGGCATAGCACTTTTTGGTGCCGCAGGAATATTCCTCGGCCCGCTCTCACTCGCGCTCTTGTTCGCACTACTTTCACTCAACAAGTACCTCTTGGACGGTTCGCAGATCGTGTAAGAGAGCTCGAATGCTATGCCCCGCGTCGGAGGTCGTGATATAAATACGCGATGCCGGAAACATTCCGCGGTCGCGACGTGTGGACGAATTTCATCGGGCTTGCCGGCTTAATCGGTGTTCTCGCAATCGCCTTCTATTTCCTCGATATCGAGGAAATGCGTGTGCAAATAGAGCGTGCGGGTCTCTGGGCGCCGCTTCTTTTCATCTTTGCAAAAGCAACGACCATCGTCGTGGCACCGCTCGGCGGGTCGCCACTCTATCCGATTGCGGGTGCACTCTTCGGATTTTGGAAGGGGATTTTCCTGCTCGTCATTGGCGACGCTATCGGCGGGGCGATATCTTTTTATCTCAGCCGTATATTTGGGCGCAAGCTCGTCGAACGAATGATAGGAAATGAGGGAATGCTCGTGAGTGCACTCGAGATGATGGGCACCGTGAAAGGTTTCTTCATCGCACGTGTCTGCCTCGCCGCATTCCCCGAACTCGCCTCTTACGCCGCTGGTCTCACGAAGCTCCGCTTCCTGCCATTCATCGTCATCTATTCCGTGATAGGCATTGCACCCGCGCTCGTCGGCGTGAGCTTGGGCTCCCTCCTCGCGGAGGGGCGGGATGGCTATGTTCTTGGATTTGCGGCGCTCCTCGCCGGCGTGCTCACCGTCGGCGGCATCGCGGCTTTTGGATGGTACGCACGGAAGAAACACCTTGAACTGACGAACGCTGAGTTGCCGCCCTCAAGTCCGAACGCCTTCTGAGATTTCTCCAAGAAGCCACTCGAGGAATTCGTCAACGCGGTCACGCGGCTCGATGCTGTACCGCGCGGCGCTTTCTTGGATATCACCGACGCGCACCGTGATAGCCTCGGGCAGCGTTCTAAAAGCATCCTCGTCGGTCTCATCGTCACCGATAAATATCGAAAGTACGTTTTTCCCTCGTGAGAGCCTGTCGATGGCCATGCGTATGAAGGCACCTTTGTGCCACGGTACATCCGGTCGCACCTCGATGAGCATTTTGCCGTGTGTCACGGTGATGCCGCCGCGCTCGCGAATCGGCAAAAGCGCCTCTCCCGCTTCGTACAGAAGAGCGTCTCGTCGCGCGGCGTCCACCATGCGAAAGTGGAGTGCGACCGTGTATCCTTTTTCCTCGATAAGTGCGCCTTCATACGAAGCGAGGAGTGGCTTCAGTACAGCGCTCACCTCCCGTATCCGCTCCACGTGCGACTCCTCGATGCGCATATGTCCCTCGGCGTCTTCGATGGCCCATTCGAGACCGTGATTGCCTGCGTATGAAAGTCCAGTAAGGCCGACACGCTCCCTAATATCGCTGAGCGACCTACCGCTCACGATGACAATCGAAAGCACAGCCTTCAGTTTTTCCAAAAGGAGCCGCGTCTTCTCCGGTAGGCTCGCCTCTCTGGGGGAAGCCGCAATGGGAGCGAGCGTTCCGTCGAAATCGAGAAAGAGCAGCACACCCTTGGACCCTTTGATGCGCGCACTGATTGTGTCGATATCGTCGAAGAGCGGCATTACAGATTCGCGAGCGATTTGATGAGTTCGGCCGACCACCGATATACGTTGTAATCCAAAACGGTCGCGCGCATGTGTTTCATCCTGCGGTGCTGCTCGGCGGGGGACATGGTGAGCGCCTGATGTATAGCTTCAGCCATTTGCTCTGCGCTGTATGGATTGACGACGAGCGCATGTGTGAGATCCCGCGAGGCACCGGTGAAGGGCGAGAGAATGAGGACACCCGCCTCGTCGGAACGGGCTGCGACAAATTCCTTTGCGACCAGATTCATACCATCGTGCAGCGATGTGACGAGACACACGTCGGCCAAGCGGTACAGTGTGCGCAACTCGTCATGTGAGTGGTGCTTCTTTTCGAGCGCGATGGGATGCCAGCCGTCGCGTGCGAATTTCGCATTGATGCGTGCCGCTTCGGCAGTGACGTCCTTATTGTAATCACGGTACTTCTCGACATCCTCGCGGCTCGGGGGTGCTATCTGTAGAAATGTGAACTCACCGATGTACTCGGGATGTGAATCGAGGAGGAATTCGATACCGCGGAAGCGCTCGAGGATTCCTTTTGTATAGTCGAGCCGATCCACGCCGAGTCCGACATACTTCGTGCGGACACCAAAATCGACGAGCTGCTCACGGGAAGGCTCTTTGTCTTCTTCTTCTCGTGCGAACGCGATGGAAATCGGGAGTGCCTCAACCATCGACGTGTGCCCGTCGCGCGTTGCGGCAAAACGCTCAAAATCGATAAGCGCCTCAATTTCTTTGCCCACCGTGTCGAGAAAATTATTGCAATACTGCTGCGTATGAAAGCCGACGAGATCCGCGCCGAGCATGCCCTCCAGTAGTTCTTTCCTCCACGGACAGATACTGAACGATTCCGCTGAGGGCCACGGGATATGCCAGAAGATGGCCACTTGTGCGTCGGGCCGCGAAGCCTTAATCATCGCGGGAAGGAGTGCGAAGTGAAAATCCTGCACGAGGATGAGTGGTCGTTGGACATCTTTTATCTCGGAGAGGAGTGCGGCCGCGAATTTGCCGTTGACTGCACGGTACTGGACCCAGTCTTCCTGTCTGAAAATCGGTCGAGTGTGAGCATTGTGACAGAGGGGCCAGAGTGCTTCGTTGGAGAAGCCGTTGTAGTGTCCCTGCACTTCTTTCTTAGTCAGCCAAAGGCGCCTCAGCGTATAGTGCGGCTCGTCTGGCGGCACCATGAGCTTGCCTTTCTCGTCGGCAGTTTCTCTATCTCCACTACCACCGCCGTGCGCAAGCCACATGCCACCCGTTGCCTCCATGACCGGCTCAAGCGCAGTGACCATGCCGCTTGCGGGCACCGACCACGTCGTGCCGTTCCCTTTGACTTTCGTATGGATATACGGCTCACGATTTGAAACGACGTAGATGGGCCTATCCTTCAGATATGCCTTGATGAACTCCTTGAGACGTTCCGAGGTCCACGGAGAATCGATTTTTTCGAGGCGAAGTCGTGCCTCCTCGCTCGCCGCAGTGCGTGCCTGCCGAAGGCTTTTGCTCATTTTGCTGATTTCGCTCGTGAGTGGACGAAGGAAGGAGTGGTCTGCCGCATCATGCTCGAGGTCAGCGCCGCTGCGAGCGCTGCGCACCATATTTTCGAGCTGCATGAGTGGCTTATAGATGACGAATCGCACGAGCAAAAAGATTGCACCGCCAAAAATGACGAGTTGAAAAAGGAGACGCACGAGGCTCGACATCCATATCGCACTCACGCTCTCGTCGATGTACTCGGCATTCTGTGCGATGACGAGTGCCCCGACGACCGAACTCTCGTCATGGAGAGGAGTCGCGAGTACGTACACGCTCGCGCCGTCGAGCTCGATGAATTCACCTTGCACGTCATCGCTGTCCATCGCCTCGGTCGCGAGGCGGACTTTAGAGATGTTTGTCGGGAGCTGCTCTGAGATAGCGACAGGCGTCGCACCGGCGTCGTATACCGCGAGCCCGAGCAAACGCTCGCGGTCGGCGAAGCGACTCACAATCGATTGAATTGTCGTTGTCGAGTATGAAATGAACGATGGCTCTATGGACTCTTGCAGGGAATCAGCAAGTACACGGGTTCGGTATTGGAGGTCGGAAGCAAGTTCCACCCTCGCGTTTGCGGCTTCGCTATACGTCGAGCCGATGACTATGAGCGATATGACCGCCAATACTCCGGCGGTGATAAGCACTATTTGTCGCATGTTGTTCTGATTTTACCACGAACTCGAGCGTTCTCAAGGTGAACCGTGCCGCTCGGCAGGCTAGAGTGCTTACATGTCGCATACGCACCCGCTTGCGCGCTCGGTGAGGACACTGAGAGGTGACGCTCTCATCGGCGCATTTGTGAAGCGTCACGGACCCATATCGCACCGTCGCTCTCATGCGATGGGCGCGTTTCAGTCACTCTCGGAATCTATCATCTACCAACAGCTTTCCGGAAAAGCAGCGGATACCATATGCAAGCGATTTATTGCGCTCTTTCCGCGCAAGATGTTCCCTTCGCCGAAAGATGTTCTGCGTATCAAGACAGAAGCCCTGCGTTCAGCAGGACTCTCTGCGCAGAAGGCTTCCTACCTGAAAGACTTGGCGCAAAAATTTGTCGATGGGACCATCGACGAGAAACAGTTTGGCACGATGACTGATGCGGAAATAATCGAACACGTGACGGCGGTCAAGGGGATTGGAGAGTGGACCGCGCAGATGTTCCTCATGTTTACACTCGCGAGGCCGGACGTGCTGCCGACGGGGGACCTCGGCATTCAGAAGGCATTCAAGCGCGTGTTTGGTCTGAGGGCGCTTCCCAAGCCAGAGCGCATGGAGGTTTTGGCGAAATGCTGGGCGGGCCACCGCACCGTGGCGTGTTTTTATCTGTGGAGGCTACTGGACGAATCATGAGGATATTGACATAATTCATTCGATAATGTATAGTGCCAGTGGCACATAACGCCAGTCAGAAACAACATCTAGGAGATCGCCAATGCGCGCACCTTTGTCTCCCGCTGCCGCTCAAAAGGCAGCTGACCCCGCTCGCTTCGACAAAACCATCAAGGGCGTGTCGCTCATGTTCACTTTCTCGTCCGCGGACGCTCTTCATCAGAGCGTCAGTTGGGCCGAGCACAAGCCGGCGGTGGGCATGGGTCAATCGACCCTGCCTTCGCTCGAGGACCGCCGCTTCATCATGCCGAGCAGCGAAGTCGATGTCTATCCGTTTGTGCTCGACCTCGTGAAGAAGAGGTTCAAGCTCACCAGTATGACGAGCACGAAGCGAGATATGGGCTTCAGCAGGACCGGCTACCGCGTGAAGTTCCTGCTGCATTCGAAGGTGGAAACGCCGATCGACCCAGAGTACGAGCGCTATTTGCGCGACGTCGGCGTCCCATCACTGGAGCGGGCAGTGCGGGAGGCGGTGTGGACCGCCGACATGTTGCATAACCCGCTTAAAGATGGAACGGGCTTCGGCTTCTCGCTCGGCTGCAAGGAGCGTCGCCCGTACCGTCTCAGCAACGGGGAGCAAAACATGTTCCGCAAGGAGCCCGTGAAGCCCGCGCTGACGCTGCGCATCATCAAGGGTCGCGTGGTGCTCGTCTAGCCTCGCACCTTCTGTTCTTCTCACCAACAATGCCCGGCGGGTCGCACCGCCGGGCATCACTATTTGAAAAGAGGGAATTCGTTTAGATATGAACATGGCCGAGAAAAACTCGGCCACGAAAGGGAGCGGACAATGAGAGCCGTGCAATGCACGGCACACTCCCCACCTGCGGTCAGTGTAGTGCGTGACGATGAGTGCGGAGTGAAGGCTCCGGAGGATTCTCCGGCCAAGGTGGTGTTAGAATTGTGAAAAGAAAAGCGGAATGCCGCATTTTTTACTATGGCTGAACACAGAGTGCAACATGTGCGCGACAACGTCTGGCACACGCTCTCGGGCGAGAAGGTGATTGAAGCGCTCCATTCGAGCGGGCAGGGACTCTCGAGCGAAGAGGCCGCAGTGCGACTTGCACAGTACGGGAAAAATGAACTGCCGTCGCCAAAGGCGGACGGTTACGTGCTGATGTTTGTGCGTCAGTTTGCTTCGCCTCTCATCTATTTGCTCCTCGGCGCCGGTGTTGTCGTGTTTTTCCTCGGTGAGGTTGCAGACGCAGTCATCATTTTTCTTGTCCTTATTTTCAATGCGGCCGTGGGCGTAATGCAGGAGGGTCGCGCACAGCGCACACTCGACGCGCTCCGTGTCTTTACCTCGACACAAGTCGACGTGATGCGGGACGGCTCTGAGCGCATCCTCCATGACAGCGCTCTTGTGCGTGGTGACATTATCCTACTCGATGAGGGAGACCGTGTGCCGGCGGACGCGCGACTCCTTGAGAGCGAGACGATGAAAGTCGATGAGGCTGCGCTCACGGGCGAGAGCGTGCCCGCAGAGAAAGAGACGGCACTACTCGAAAAGCGCGAGCTCGCCCCCTCTGACCAGTCATGCATGGTGTTCAAGGGCACCCACGTTGTGACCGGTCGAGGCAAAGCCATTGTCGTTGCGACCGGAATTGATACGTACATCGGCGGAATCGCGCAGCGTATCGGGAACATCAAGAGTGAGATACCACTCGCGCGGAGTATTCGCCGGCTTGCGAACTCAATCATTATCGTCGTCGCGCTCTTCAGTGCCGCGCTCTTCGCGCTCGGCGTAGCCGAGGGATACACATACAAGGACATGTTCGTGACCGTCGTCTCACTCATCGTATCGGTCATTCCAGAAGGACTTCCGATAGTCGTCACGCTCGTGCTCGCGTCCGGCGTCTGGCGGATGAGCAAGCGCAACGCACTCGTGAAGAAGCTGCAGGCGGTCGAGGCGCTCGGCCATGCGCAGATCATTGCGGTCGACAAGACCGGCACACTCACGAAAAACGAGATGGTCGTCGAAAAAATCTACACAGCGGGTACCGTGTATGACATCGAATCAGAAGGGTACGCACCGGAAGGAGGCGTGCGGCTCGAGGGAGAGTGGATAGAGCCCGCGAATCACCCCGAACTTTTGCGTGCGGGGAAGATTGCAGCGCTGAGCGCATCCGCACGGATTATTTACGACGAGGAAAAAAAGGAGTGGCGCGTCTCGGGCGACCCGACCGAAGCAGCGGCGCTCGTTGCAGCACGGAAGCTCGGTTTCCATCGAGACACGATTGTTCACGAGGAGTCGATAACTGCTGAACTACCCTTTGACTATCGCATCAAGTATCACGCTGTCGAGACGCTGCGCGCAGGTGAACGCGTCGTTTCGCTCGCGGGGGCCCCTGAAGTGGTGCTGGAGCTCTCGACGCATATTGCCTCCGGCCACGG
>Ga0209542_10004333_pt1 | contig 29227 bp, 26 predicted proteins | sample RifCSPhighO2_01_FD_184028 | JGI IMG/M metagenome (GOLD analysis project Ga0209542, IMG submission 184028) | Soil microbial communities from Rifle, Colorado - Rifle CSP2_plank highO2_0.1 (SPAdes) (version 2) | ecosystem: Environmental > Terrestrial > Deep subsurface > Rock core/Sediment ... | reverse complement strand
TGTAAGTCCTGATGAAATACACTATTATTTTACCCCATTAGTACGGTAAATATACTTCTTTACACGACGATTTTATTGTTGTAAAGCTATCTCAATTTTTAGAGATTTAGATTTGGCGAAGTCAGGAGCTCAGTGCGAGTCCTACAGTAAATTCAGGATAAACCGATATGTGGTATGTTTATTTGCTACTTTGCAATCAGAAAATCTTTTATGTTGGAATCACTAATAATATTAAAGAACGTTTGAAAAACCATAAATCAAGAAAATCATTATTTACTTTGAGATTTTCTGATATAAAGCTAGTATACTGTGAAAATTATTTAAGTAAGTTCGAGGCATCGAAACGCGAGAAACAATTCAAAGGTTGGTCTCATGGAAAGAAGCAAATGCTTATAAACGGGAAATTAGGTAGAAATCAATGCGCTGAGCTTGTTGAGAGTTATCAAAGCGATGAAGGACTTGTGAGCTTGCCCTGAACGAGCGGAGCGAGCTGAAGGGAATCCGCTTGGGGTCACCAAGCTTGTCACATCAACATAAAGTTGATTTTTAAGAATATTATTTTATAATATAAAAATGACAAAAGAAAAATGGCCGGGCAAATATGGAAAAGCTCCTGTCAGATTAGTTTTTACTCATGAAAGGAAGTTGGAATTTGTTAAAAGAACCGTCGAAGAAAATATGACAACTGATTTAGGCGGGCCATATATTTCATCATTTGATAAAATTCGATATTTTTTAATTTAGGTCTTGTCGCCACTTTAGAAACCGCTGGTATTTTGGGAGTGTCCGCACTAACAGGAAATTCAAATGCTTCAGCTATAATAAACGGATTGGCTAATTTAATAAAATAAACTTCTTTTTATATAACAAAAATAAATATTCATTTAAAAGTTCTTTTTCCGTGTTCGAAGTACTGGACATATAAGGTTCATATTGCTAAATCTTACAAACTTTTGTAAACTAACTTATGAAGAAAAACAAGATTAGAGATAATAAAACGAAAGATTGGGCAATAAGTCAAGGAGATTTTGAAAAATTTAAATTTGAAATTGTCAACTTGTTTAAAGAACTTAAAAAAGATATTAAAAATGATATTTATAACTTCAAAGATGCCATACTAACAGAAATTGTAAAATTAAGAGATGATATGACTGTAACCAAAAACTATGGAGATAGATTAGAAAATCATGAACAGAGAATCAATAAGTTAGAGAATAAAAATCTACAGCAATAATATTTTTTGCTATGTACTTTGATTTATTAAAAATACTCCCCGCAATCGGCTATTTAGGCATATTTGCTATAGTTTTTGCCGAATCGGGTTTGCTGATAGGATTTTTTTTACCCGGTGACAGTCTGCTTTTTACCGCAGGCTTCTTGGCTTCACAAGGAATATTTGACATCAAGGTTTTGGCGCTTCTTTGTTTTATTGCCGCAGTATTAGGCGATAGTGTAGGCTATCTATTTGGCCACAAAGTTGGAAGAAGACTATTTCAGAAAAAAGATTCACTTCTATTCCACAAGGATAATCTGATGAAGGCGGAAAAATTCTATGAAAAACACGGTAAAAAAACAATTGTCATTGCCAGATTTATGCCTATGATTCGAACCTTCGCACCGATAGTAGCCGGAATCGGCCGCATGAACTACAAGACCTTTGTTACCTACAACCTGGTCGGTGGGCTATTCTGGGGAGTCGGAGTAACACTAGGCGGCTACTATCTTGGCAACCTCATCCCCGACGTCGATAAATATTTATTGCCGATTGTGGCTTTGATTATAATTATTTCAGTTTCACCAGCAGCAGTCCATATTCTTAAATCACCTCAGCATCGTAAACAACTCCTTGCTCTTCTTCTAAAACCATTCAAAAAATGATAAAATGATTGGTTATGTTTAAACTCAGTTCTTCCTTTAAGCCAACCGGCGACCAGCCTCAGGCCATAGACAAACTTATCAAAGGTATTAAATATGGTTTAAAAAACCAAGTCCTTCTCGGAGTAACAGGATCTGGCAAAACTTTCACGATGGCAAACGTAATTCAGAATCTAAACATGCCGGCTCTGATTATCTCCCATAATAAAACACTGGCAGGACAACTTTACCAGGAGATGCGGGATTTCTTCCCGGAAAACGCAGTTTCTTACTTTGTGTCCTACTATGACTTTTACCAACCCGAAGCCTATATTCCCACCACCGATACATATATCGAAAAAGAGGCAGAAATCAATGAATTAATCGATAAATTAAGGCTACAGGCAACCACAAATATTCTAACTCGGAAAGATGTAATAGTGGTTGCGTCTGTTTCCTGCATTTATAACATCGGCTCACCTGTCGAATACGGCAAATCCATAGCCGAAATAAAAAAAGGAGACGCTGCAGACTGGAATAAAATCGCAAGAAGACTCATCGAACTCCTCTATGACAGGTCGGAGTTTGAATTTAAAAGGGGGACCTTCCGTATCCGCGGCAATTATCTGGATATCTACCCCGCATACGAGGACTTCGGCTACCGTTTGGCTGAAAAAAAAGGAAAGATCGCCGAAATTACTAAGTTTGAGCCGGTTTCAGGTAAGAAAATTCCGCAAAAAACCACTCCAGGAGTGGAACAGAAGAAATCAATAGTCCAAATCAAAAGTATAATTATTTATCCAGCCAAACACTATCTGATGAACCCGGACGTTTTTAGATCTGCCGAAGAACAGATACGCAAAGACCTAAAAAAGGAGTCGGTAGTTCTTAAGGCACAAAATAAAATTCTCGAAGCAGAAAGGCTCATCAGGAAGGTTAACTATGATCTGGAAATGATCAAGGAAGTTGGATATGTTAACGGGATCGAGAATTATTCCCGCTATTTCGACGGTAGAAGGCCGGGTGATCCTCCGAATTCTCTTATCAATTATTTCAAGCAGACCTATGGTAATAAATTTCTGGTTTTCATAGACGAGTCCCATATGACTGTGCCACAGCTGCGGGGAATGTATAACGGCGATCATGCCAGAAAAAAGACTCTCATTGAATTTGGCTTCAGGTTAAGGGCGGCTTATGATAACCGCCCGTTAAAATTCGAAGAGCTTTATCCCTCAGTCCCCCATTTTATCTATGTTTCTGCTACGCCAAACGATTGGGAGACAAAATTAGCAAGAATCGGCAGTCCGTTACACCTTTCAGGTGTAGTTGAGCAACTGGTTAGGCCAACGGGAATCATCGACCCAAAAATAATAATCAGACCGTCCAAAAATGAGGTGCAAGATCTTATTTTGGAGATTAAAAAACGCGTAAAAAATAAAGAGAAGATTCTAGTTACGACGCTTACCAAAAAAATAGCCGAGGATCTAACTGAATACCTCAAGGATAAAAATGTCCGCGCCTCTTACCTGCATTCGGACATCCAAACCTTGGAAAGATCCGATATTCTTGACAATTTAAGAAAAAATGAGTTCGACGTACTAATCGGAGTTAATCTCTTAAGGGAAGGGCTTGATCTTCCTGAAGTTTCACTGGTCGCCATACTTGATGCGGATAAAGAAGGTTTTTTGCGTTCCAAGACTTCACTGATTCAAACCATGGGCAGAGCAGCCAGAAATATTACCGGTGAGGTAATTGTCTATGCCGATCAGATAACCAAATCCATAAAAGGCGCAACCGAAGAAATAGACCGAAGGCGTATTTATCAAATTAAATATAACAAAATACATAATATCAATCCCCAAACAATCTACAAACCCCTGAGAGAAAAAATAATTGAAAGCGAGCCGGATACTTTGTTTTCTGATAAAAAAAGCCGGTACACCACGCTAATTCTAGCTGAAATAAAACCGGAGTCCCTAACTCCCTATGATAAAAAAAGAATTATAAAAAAGTTAGAACTCGAGATGAAAAGACAAGCAGAAGACCTTAATTTTGAATTTGCGATAAAAATCAGGGATAAGATAAATGAAATTAAAAATTAAAAAACTGCCTAGTACACAGTAAAAAATAAATAATTATGAATGATTACATTAAAATCCACGGAGCCAGACAGCATAATCTGCAGAATATTGACCTTGACATTCCCAAAAATAAATTCACCGTAGTTACCGGTGTATCCGGATCAGGAAAATCGTCGCTGGCCTTTGACACAATCTATGCCGAAGGTCAAAGGAGATATGTTGAGTCGCTATCCGCCTATGCTAGGCAATTCTTGGGAGTCATGGACAAGCCGGAAGTGGATTTGATCGAGGGACTCTCACCTTCAATTTCGATTGATCAAAAAACAGCGTCTCATAATCCTCGCTCAACCGTCGGAACAATCACTGAAATTTATGATTATTTGCGGTTGCTTTTCGCCAGAATAGGCCACCCACATTGCCCAAACTGCGGAAGGGAAATTACCAAACAATCGATCGATGAAATCGTACAGAAAATTTTTATGGAAATGGAAAAAGTTGTAAAGCAAGACAAAATTAAGCCGCACATATTTACCCTTTATTCTCCGGTCGTAAGAAGTCAAAAGGGCGAATTTAAAGATCTGATTCTCAATATCCTTTCCAAGGGATTTGTTAAAGCCCGCATCGACGGAAAAGAAACGGATCTTAATTCGCCGATATCTTTAATCAAAACCAATAAGCACAGCATCGAAGTATTAATTTATCGATTTACTCTTGGATTTAAAGATTACAAAAATAATCTGTTTCAGTCCAATCTCAGATCTCAGCTAACCGGGAGTGTAGAACAAGCTATAAACCTTTCTGACGGCTTACTTATTTTTAATGATCATCTCTATTCGGAAAAATTTTCCTGTCCCTCATGCAATCTGTCTTTGCCCGAGCTTGAACCGCGGACTTTTTCTTTTAACTCTCCTTTGGGAGCTTGCGAAAATTGCAAAGGGATTGGAACAGTCTACAAAGTTGATCCCGAACGAATATTAAGCAAGAATTTAAGTATCAACGAAGGCGGAATAATACCATTTTCCAAATTCTTTTTTGCCGAAACTTGGTATATCCGCCTGATTAAACAGGTGGCAAAAGAGTTAGGAATAGATTTAAATCTCCCAATCGGCCGGTTATCCAAAGCGCAGTTAAAAATGCTTCTTTACGGCACGGATGAAGTCTATCGAGTTATGGGGACTAACCGCTTCGGTAGAGAAACAGCCATCTATGAAAAGTTCAGCGGTATCATAGGCGAACTCGAACGCAGATACTTTGAATCAAGAGGTGACTACTCTTCCTTCGAAATTCAAAAATATATGAAAGAAACAATCTGCTCAGCTTGTCAAGGGAAAAAGCTAAAGCCGGAAGTTTTATCCGTAACGATAGATGCCAAAAATATCGCTCAGGTAACTAATCTCTCCGTTGGACAACTGATTGAATATTACAAAAATCAGGAACAACTCAAACTAAATCTTTATGAAAAACAAATCTCGGCTCCTATATTTAAGGAAATCATCATCAGATTGAACTTTTTGCAAAATGTCGGTCTTTCTTATTTGACAATTGCCCGTCAAGCAAAAACTCTGTCCGGTGGCGAACTCCAGCGTATCCGTCTGGCATCCCAGATCGGAACTGGTTTAACCGGCGTGCTATACGTATTGGATGAACCGTCAATAGGACTACATCCCAAAGACGTAAATGCACTCATCAAGACTCTGATGGACCTTAAAGAATTAGGCAATACCATACTGGTTGTTGAACACGACCGCGAAACAATTGAGTCTGCAGATCATCTAGTTGAACTCGGTCCTTTGGCAGGAAAGCACGGCGGTAAGTTAGTTTTTTCGGGATCACTGTCAAAATTGATTTCATTTCCAAAATCATTAACCGGTCAGTATTTATTCGGGAAAAGAAACATTTCTCTTGCTAATAAACCGTTAAATAAAAATAAAGGCGAACTTAAACTCCATGGAGCAAACGAATATAATCTAAAAAAAATAAATTCACGCTTTCCTCTGGGTAATCTGATTGCCGTAACAGGCGTATCCGGTTCAGGAAAATCAACCTTGATAGTCGAGACTCTTTATCCTGCTCTTAAATACTATCTGGACGGTTTCTATCAGGAAAAAATCGGTAAATTTGAACGACTGGAGGGTTACCAGTATCTCGATCGTGTTTATCTGGTCGACCAGTCTCCCATCGGCAGAACTCCGAGATCTAATCCGGCAACCTTTGTAGGTTTCTTTGATGAAATCCGGGAAATTTTTGCCATGACCGTAGATGCAAAACTCAAAGGATTCAAAAAGGGAAGATTTTCATTTAATCTCAAAGGCGGCCGTTGCGAAAAATGTCAAGGTGCAGGTGTAGTCAGGATCGAAATGCAATTTTTGCCAGATGTTTATGTCAACTGTGATATCTGTCTTGGGCATAGGTACAACAATGAAACACTTGCGGTTAAATTTAAGGGTAAAACAATCTTCGAAATATTACAAATGACGGTTGAGGAAGCGGTTGATTTTTTTACTAACCACCCCAAGATCTTTCAAAAATTAATATTTTTAAAGAATGTCGGTCTCGGTTATCTGGAGCTTGGCCAACCCGCCCCTACTCTTTCTGGCGGAGAAGCGCAGAGAATAAAACTGGCACACGAGCTATCAAAAAGAGAGACCGGTAATACAATGTATATTCTGGACGAACCAACTACCGGTCTGCATTTTTATGATATTGAAATTTTATTACGCGCACTTCGGGAGCTTGTCAACCGAGGTAACACCGTTCTGGTCATCGAACACAATCTGGATATAATTAAAAACTGCCAATATATTCTAGATCTTGGTCCGGAAGGCGGGGATAAGGGCGGCCAGATTATTTACCAGGGTGAATTAAATGGTATCTTTAAAGAAAAGATGTCTTATACCGGACAATATTTAAGTAAAATAATCAAATGAAGCTTTTTTTTAGGCACTTTTTTTGCTTTTTTCTTCTATCTGCTATCTACTTACTGCTAACTACCAGTATTCAGGCCCAGGACTACCGAAGCGACTACCAGGTTGAATATTTTTTAAACGAGGTTGAGAACAGGCTAAACACTCAAGTAAAAATATCCGTCACTATTACAAATTATCGTTCGGATGTCTATGTTAAACAATTCTCCATAGGTTTTCCTAAATTTTTTACCCTAAAAGATATCAAAGCCTCCGATGATAACGGTTATATAAAACCTGAGATAACCTCAATCGACCAATTAACCCGAATCTCGCTTGAATTTTCAAATCCTAATATCGGCAAAAATAGCGTCGGAAATTTCTTCTTGGAATTTAATCAGAACAATCTTTTTAATGTCAACGGCAATGTTTGGGAAGTCATTATTCCCACCGTCGACAGCAGGCAAAAAGGTGATTACAAAATACTTGTCCATTTGCCGCCAAAAACCGACAAAAAAATATCAATTTCTAAACCTCCACCGGACAGCATTAGCGGTAATACTATAACTTGGAATAATCCAACAACTAAAACCGTTTATGTAGTCTTTGGAGATATTCAATATTATAAGACAGATCTTACCTATAACCTGAAAAACAGTAAACTTGTTCCGGTTTTTGCAGATATCGCATTTCCACCGGATACTCTTTATCAAAAAATATATGTTGACAGCATCAATCCCATCCCGGTAACGGTTTTTAGCGATGAAGACGGTAACTTCCTTGCCAGATATCATCTTAATCCGAAAGAAACAAAAACCGTAGTCTATTCCGGTATGGTTGCCGTCAGCTCCAAAGTGAGGGATGAGATAGTTCCTATCGTACGACAGAGTTTTTTATCGCAAAAAAAGTATCTGCTTGACAAAAATAAATACTGGCAGCTGAGTAAAAAAAATTCCGAGCTGGTAAAATCCTCAAACGTCAATGATATCTATAATTTTGTAGTAGAGACGCTAACTTACGATTATAAAAAAATTAACTCTGATAATAACAGACTTGGGGCCGATGCCGTTTTAGCCGCCCGTAAAAATGCGGTTTGTATGGAATTCACGGATCTTTTTATCGCTTTAGCCCGGCAAAAAGACATCTACGCAAGAGAAATCGAAGGTTATGGATTTTCTCAAGATCCTAACTTGAGACCTCTCTCGCTTGTTTCGGACATTCTGCATTCCTGGCCCGAATACTTTGATAGTCACTCTCAACTTTGGATTCCTCTCGATCCGACTTGGGAAAATACGTCCGGAATAGATTACTTTTCTTCATTTGACTTGAATCATATTACTTTTGCGATTCACGGAAAAGATCCCGAGTATCCTTTACCGGCCGGGACCTATAAAATACAAGACTCCCGCGATGTTTCAATTTCAGCAAGCAACAAAAAACCGGTTGAAAAACAGTCGATAGTGATCGAGCACAGCCCGCTTCCCGGCAAAATAAACGATAACCGTAACTATCAGATAAAGCTCAGTTTAACCAATACAGGTAATACATATCTATGGAGCAAAGCTCTACCGATCAAAACCTCAAATATAGAGATCAGTCCCGCCGTGATAGAGCTAAAATCGCTTGCCCCCTATGAAAAAAAAGACCTGGTTTTGACACTTAGGGCAAAAGATAAAAATAAAAAAACTCTGGGCGGTTTTATCATCAAATTTCCTCAAGGAAAGATATTAAAGGCTGATTTCAGCATTATCCCTTTTTATTATGAACTGGCCCTACTCATTGCACTTGTGCTTGCTTTTCTGGCAGGAACGGTTTTTCTTATTACTTTGTTTAAAAAAGCAAAGCGTCTGTGATCAATACCTTAAGTTTAAGCGATTTTCGTAAAGTTCCGCCTTCGACAGGTGTATATCTCTTTAAAAGAGATGGTGAAATTCTTTATGTTGGAAAAGCCGTGTCTCTTAAAGTCCGTATTCTTTCCCATTTTGAGAATGCCAAGCTCGATCCCAAAGAAAACCTTATAATCAGGAATAGCAATAAGATTGAATTTATTCTAACCGACTCCGAATTTAAGGCTCTACTTTTGGAATCTTCCTTAATTCAAAAGTACCAGCCAAAATACAATGCTCGCTGGAAAGATAACAAAAGCCTGCTTTATATTAAGATTACCACCCGCGACGAGTTTCCTAAAGTATTTACCGTACGCCGTGAAAACGACTGTAAATCTTTATATTTCGGCCCTTTTCCTGCGATGCGCGATGCCGAAAAAATACTCGGTTCGGTGAGAAGACTCTATCCTTTTTGTCGGCAAAAAAAAATCGGAAAACACGCATGTTTTTATGCAAAATTAAAACTTTGCAACCCTTGCCCAAGTGAGATTTCTAAATTAACCGATAAAAATGAAGCGAGTAGATTAAAGAAAATATACCGCTACAATATTAAACAACTTGTCCGGATACTTCGGGGAGACGTCGATCTGGCTTTAAACCAGTCGTATAAATTATTAAAAAAACTCGCCCGGACGGAAAATTTTGAGGATGCTTTGCGCTTACGCAACCATATTCAACGCTTTGAACAGCTCATAAGTCAATCTCAGTTTTCGGCGGATATCACGACGAGTTTTAATAGATCCTTAGAATCGCTTGATATTTTAAAAAAAATCTTAAAGTTGTATTTCGATCCCTTAAATAGTCTCCATAGGATTGAGTGTTATGATGTAAGTAATTTATTTCAAAAAGATGCAACCGCCGCCATGGTTGTTTTTACAGACGGGATGCCGGATACCTCCCAATACAAACGCTTTCGGATTAAAAGCAAAAATATTAAATCAGATTTCGAGATGCTGGAAGAGATTATTTATCGAAGATATAGACATGATTGGCCTGAGCCCAATTTAATTGTAGTAGACGGAGGAACTCCACAGCTATTAAAGGTCAAACAAGTTTTATCCGATCTGAAAAAGAATATTCCCTTGATTGGTATTGCCAAACATCCCGATCGACTCGCAATCAACACCAGGTTAAAAATAATAACCATCCGTCCCCGACTTAATAATCTAGGCTTCAACTTAATCAGGGCCCTGCGAGACGAGGCTCACCGCTTTGCCCGAAAATACCACCTGTTTTTAAGACGTAAGGGAATGATGATATAATTTATAAATAATCAAATACTACCAATGCCACAAATAAGCAAATAAATGATTGAATGAATTAATAAATTTAATCATTTACTAATTTATTTATAGTATTTACAATTTGATTATTAGTCGGATTAATTTATGAAACGTATTACGAGAATGCTAATTTTTTCCGCAGTCGCACTTTTTTTAAATTCCCTATGGAATGAGGGTTTCCGGGTCAATTTCACTCCCCACATTTTTATTCGAACTATTTTTCTGGTAGCTTTATTTTATTACTTTATCGCCCCTCTTGCCAGACTTGTTCTATTGCCGATCAACTGGCTTACTTTGGGCTTTTTATCTTCGATTATTTATTTTCTACTTTTCTATCTTTTTATTACCCGTTTCTCGTTGGTACAGATTAGGCCTTGGGTATTCGACGGAATTGATATATACGGTATAAGTATCAAATCCTTCCGTATCAGCTATTATTTTAATTTACTGCTGTCTTCCGTCTCCCTTTCGTTTATAATTAACTTACTGGAGGCTTTAATATGAAAAATGTTTTGCTTTTAGCCAATATAGTTTTAAGCATATTGGTTGTTATCTTTATTTTGATTCAAGGTAGAGGTGCCGGTCTGGGAAGCGCTTGGGGAGGCGGCGGTGAAATGTTCCAAACCAGAAGAGGAATCGAAAAAGTAACGCTTCGCTTAACGGTGTTATTTATTATTCTTTTCTTCTTAGTTTCAGTCATTAATCTTTTTATAAAATAAAGGGATTTAAATTACTACGAAAATACGAATAGTTACAAATATACGAATAATAAATAATTAGTATATTCGTATTGATTTGTAATTTTGTAGACTCTTAAAAAATGGCTTTTAAAAAAACTTTTCGCTACTATTATTGGCTCGTCGCTGTTTTTATTAAAAAGCACCTGCGTATAATCGCGTTAAGTTTTCTTTTAAGTTTTATTTTAATAATTGGTTTAATCTCTTTTACTCCCTATATCCAATCCTTTTTTTTCAACAAAAAAGAAATAATCGGCATAGTCGGCGACTTCGACTATAATAATTTACCGGAAGAAGTGGTCGGTAAGATCTCTAATGGCCTTTTGTTTATTAATGAAAAAGGCGAGCTTATTCCGGGGTTGGCTTCCAGTTGGGAAACGGTAGACGAAGGCAAAGAGTATCGATTTCATTTACGCGACGGTTTAATTTGGTCGGACGGTAAAAATTTCAGCGCCTATGATATTAATTATCAGTTTAAAGATGTCGAAACTAAAATTCTTGACGATAAAACAGTCTATTTTACGCTCAGCAAGCCTTTGCCCATATTTCCAACTTTTCTTAAAAAACCTATCATTAAGCCTCCCTTACTGGGTATTGCCGGATTATACAAAGTTGAAAAAATTAAATTAAAACAGGGATCGATTACAGAACTTTCCCTGAATCCCAATAAGAAAGACCTTCCTTTTATCGTATATAAATTTTATAAATCAGAGTCCGATCTGATCAATGCTTATAAAACAGGTTTGATAAATCAGCTGGCCGCAAACAAGAAAAGTATAGCAGACGGCTTTCAAACCTGGAAAAACACTTCTATTTCCAAGTCTGTTGATTACAACAAACTTTTAACCTTATATTTTAGTTTTGACAACCAGCTTCTCAAGCAGAAAGAAATCAGACAGGCGATTACTATGTCTATCGATCAAACTAAATTTAGTGAATTTGGTGAATTTGCTTTAAGTCCGATTACACCAATTTCCTGGGCGTATAGCTTAACTTTGAAAAGTCCGCTATTTGATCCTACCGCAGCTCAAAAAACATTAAATAAAGCCTCAAATTCAACCGAGTCGGCAAAACTAAATTTGTATACCTATTATGACTATTTAAATAGCGCCGAGCAGATTAAAAAATTTCTTACCGACGCCGGCTTAAATATTAACGTGAAGCTTGTCTCATCGGATAGGCCGGCTAATTTTGATCTTTTTTTGGCCTTTTGGAACGTTCCGGCCGACCCCGATCAGTATTTTTTTTGGCACTCGACTCAAACCCAGGGAAATTTGGGTAATTACAAAAATGTTAAAATCGATAAATTGCTTGAAGATGCCAGAAACACGAGTGTAATCGCTGAAAGAAAAAAACTTTATTTGGATTTTCAAAAAGTGATTACCGACGACCCTCCGGCTGTCTTTTTCTACTTTCCTTACGTTTACACGATAAAGAGGAAATAGTATAATACCCTTAAACAAAAATAATACAAATTGCTCAAATAAGCAAATTAATAATCAAATGTTTAAATGATTTAATCATTTGAATTGTTAAGTCATTTATTCATTTATTTGTAATATTTGTCGGATTTGTTTATTTGTAAATTATGAAGTCGGGGTGGCGGAATTGGCAGACGCGCTAGCTTGAGGGGCTAGTTCCCTTTAACAAGGAGTGGAGGTTCAAGTCCTCTCCCCGACACTTTTGTAGAAACTCGCTACTCTTCAGTTTCCTCCTCATTTGATATTTAGTTTTTTCGACAAATCCTTACTTTTACCCTGCTTCGTCAAACTATATCCTTTTGACACTATAATACTGTTTAAATGTTTCGGATTAAAAAATTTCATTGTATTAATATAATGAAATATCATACTTTTTTTATTAATCCAACGGGCAATTATCCAAATTTTGTAGCATATAATCCATTGCGTTCAAGTTCCAGATTAATTACTTTATAGTTATGACTCAAGTTTCGAAACGATATATTCCGCCCTGGACTTACAGCCGAATCCTAGATGTATTCCTAGGTTCATTTTTAAAGATCAGAGACAAAAATACCGCCTCACTTTTTTTTGATGAATTTCTTACGCCGACGGAAAAAATTATGTTGGCGAAGCGGATAACCTGTCTTTATCTGATTTACAAAAATGTTTCGATACTCGAGTGTGCTGATATCATAAAACTATCAACGGCGACTGTTGCCAAATACGTGATTTTCATGCAAAAAACTCCTACAATAAGGAAAGTTTTAGAAAAAATTTTAAACGAAGAAAAATTTATGAAGCTCATTGATAAAATTATCAACGAATACATGTATCCGCCCGGAAGCGTCGGAACTCATTGGGCATCGGCAGGTCGAGAAAAAATCGCTTACGAACGGCGTAAACACTCCCCTCTTTAATTTAAGATTTTATTGTATTAATATATTAAAATAATTTATACGAGAAGCGTTTATTGCGTTTATTACACCGGGAAGAACATCCAAATTCATAACTTCTTCATATGTAAACCAACCGTAATCGTTCGCTTCTTCATTTAAAACAACTTTTTGCTTGGAACTATCCAATTTACACAATATTACGACTCCAATACCGTGCCAATATTTTCTAACTGAATTGATGATGTACGGAACAAAAGAAACTACTTTTATATCCAAACCGACCTCCTCTTTGATCTCTCTTTTTACGGCGGTTTCTAATGATTCGGCAAAATTAATTCCCCCTCCCGGAAGCTGCCATTTGCCTAAAAAATCCTTAGGATCATCCCTATCGATCTCATTCCTTTTGGTGAGTAAATATTTATTCCGACTTTTTATTAACCCAACAACAAACGGTGTGATATCTTTCATACTAGGTTTTAAGATACTAGATTATACAACCTAAATTATATTCGGTTGGTTGAAGTTAAACAAACCCTATAGTATAATTACGACTTGAAATTATACTATGGAAAAATCTAAAGTTTCCGATCGCGACGCGGAACTTATTTATATGCGAATCATGCGGATTCGTTCAATGTTAGATGATTTATACCCTCGAGATGTCCTGAATGGTGTAAAAGAAAGTCCAAGAATTGTTCTTTTTCAGGGTAGCTTTAGAAATAATTATAGCACTTTTCAACGAAAAGCAAGGATTTTTCCAAAAGCATTTTCATCAAAAAGGCGTTCTAATATTCTAGGAACAGCACTTGAACAAGCTCAGGACAATGATTATGCAGCTTTTTCTCATGAATTAAATGAAATTTTTATTGATACAGATAAAATTCACACCAATGCTCAACTTACACATGTTTTGATCGAAGAGGCAACTCATTCTTTAGTTAAATTAAACAAACCCTTTGTTAAAATAAACCGGATGTTGATTCGTAATATTATTTTCCCCGACTCCAATTTAGGATTTAGATCTTCAGAAATTAATTTTCTCCTAAATAAAGACGAGTTGGGAGTTAATCTCGATGATTTTTTTCCTTTTTTCAGCGGAATTTTCTTATTGGGGAATTCTTTTATCTCAATTGTCCCAAGTTTGTCTGAATTAATAGAAGAGGTTCGATTATCAGTTAGGAAAAATCCTGATGAGTTATCACGGCGTAAATTTCAAACAGTCATAGAACACCTTCCCTATTATGCTTCGATTTCGCTAATAAAACATTTTCAAAATAACCTGGACTCATTATTTCGTGTAGTACCCTTTTTTACTAAAAATACTGGTTTTCAATTATGGAAGTTTGTTTGTAAACCAATATTGCTTGGGGAAGATATAACATCCGTAATTCAAAATAATCCAAGAGTTTTTAAATGATTAGATCACGCTCTTCGAATTTGTGAGGCCAGACAGAATCGAACTGTCATCTAATCCTTAGAAGGGACTTATTCTATCCGTTGAACTATGGCCTCTTCGGCTTCGTTTATGCTGAGTTAATCGAAGCACTCAGAGTAAACTCTTATTTTTATAGTACTGTTTTGAGCCGTCCAGAGGGCTCGAACCTCCAACCTTCGCTTTACAAAAGCGCTGCTCCACCATTGAGCTAGGACGGCTTAGCTAGTCTTATTTTACCAAAAAAAGTTATAATTACTAAAATGCGAATATTAATTGTTACTGCAACTTATTCCCCCAGTATTAACGGAGTAGCTTTAACATTAAATTTGCAAAAAAGCGAATTTGAGAAAAGAGGCAATAAGGTAACAATATTAGCTCCAAAACACCCCAATCAAAAATATGAGAATGGCGTTATTCGAATTCCGTCGCTGCCAAATCCGAAAATACCAGATTACCCGATATTAGTACCAATTCCCACAATTCATAACCTACAAATATTTACCGAAAAATTCGACATTATCTATTTTCACCATCCCTTTTATATCGGTGATTTATCTCTGACCTTAGCTAAATATTTCAAATGTCCGACCGTATTTTACTATCATTCGCGCTATGAAAAAATTGCCCAACTTCATTTTCCAAGGCTTATTTTTTTTCCGATCATCAACTACCTGATTAAAAGAAATGTCGGAATGATAGCGAATCAGGCGTCACAGATTATTGTTGGAACTCAAAGCGTCAAACAATTACTTCTTCGTCATAAAATAAAAACACCAATCTGTGTAATTCCAGCAATTCGTAAATCCATGCAAATCAAAAATAAATCAAAAAGCGAGTTGAAAAAAAGATACGGTTTTGCAGATAACGAAATTATTATTCTTTGTGTCTCCAGACTTTCTAAAGAAAAAAATTTAACAACATTGCTTAAAATCATTAAACAGGTCAAATCAGATCGAGCTTTTAGATTATGCTTAGTCGGAGGAGGGCCGGAAGAAAAATACTTAAGAAAAATGGCAAATAGACTTGGATTAGTGAGGCAAACTAGATTCTTTGGCCCCGTTAATCATAATATTACTCCGCAAATATACTCTCTGGCTGATATTTTTGCTTATCCCAGCCGAGTAGACACACAAGCTATAGTTATTCTGGAAGCCATGTCTTCTGGTTTACCCGTTGTAGGATTCGACTGCCCAGGCCCAAAAGACTTCATCCAAAATAATAATAATGGGTATTTAGTTAGTAATAATCTTGAATTTGCACAAAAATTAGGCGAATTAATTAATAATAATTTAGTTCGTAAAAAAATAGGTAGCAATTCCTTAATGACATCCAAAAAATATTCTTTTGAAAATTCTGTTGACGAATTAGAAAATATATTTAAGAAAGTTGTTTCAGAGTTCAAATTCTAAAATATTGTGCCTGAGGAGGGACTCGGACCCTCACGGTCTATGCGACCACAGGATTTTAAGTCCTGCGCGTATGCCAATTCCGCCACCCAGGCTTGCGCAAATTATACCAGCTTTTGCTGTTCTCCTAAAGATTTAATACCCAAATACCGAAGACCTTTGGTTGTTACTACCCTACCTCTCGAAGTTTTTTTGATAAATCCGATCTGCAAAAGATATGGTTCGACAAACTCCTCGATAGTTCTTTTGTCCTCTGACATTGATAGGGCAATCGTATCCAAACCTACGGCTGCGTTTTGGAATTTTTCGGCAATCAGTTTGAGATATTTTCTGTCAACCGGAGTCAGTCCGTCTGAATCAATCTCCAAAAGACTAAATAGTTTTTCCAAAAGTTTTTCATCAAGTATTTTATGCCTATCGACCTCAAACATATCCCGGGCACGCTTTAATATTCTGTTGGCAAACCTCGGAGTTTTGCGGGAGCGCTTGGCGATTTCCTGCGCAGCTTGCTTAGTTATCGGAATATTCAGAATTTTGCTGGATCGGGTAACAATCTCGACAATTTCTTCGAAATTATAAAAATCAATTCGGAGAACCAGTCCGAATCTATCCCTAAGCGGTGCGGAGAGCAAGGCTAGTTTTGTCGTTGCTCCCACGATGGTAATATGCGGTATTGATAATCTGACAGTTCTCGCCGCCGGTCCCTTACCGATTATTAAGTCCAAAGAAAAATCCTCCATGACCGGATATAGCATCTCTTCTACGGGCTTGGGCAACCGATGGATTTCATCTATGAAAAGAACGTCATTATCTTTGAGATTGGTCAGGATTGCAGCTAAGTCACCCGCCTTGGTAACCGCCGCACCGGAAGTTATTTTTAATTCTCCGGAAAACTCATGTGCGATAATATATGCCAAAGTGGTTTTCCCGATTCCGGGTGGTCCGTAAAAAAGCAGATGTTCCGAAGAAGTTCCCCTTTTTTTTACCGCATCAATAAATAATCGCAGTGTTTTAACTATATTTTTATGCCCGATGTATTCGCTTAGCTTTTTTGGTCTTAATTCGGTTTCTGTAAGTACCAGTTTATTTTTAACCATAGCAATATTTTAATGAAGTATAAAGTATTAAATATTTAGTATCTAGCATAAGAGCGTTAAAAACTGAATTGATACTAGATACTACTCTTCGTCCCGATTTTTAACCCCGCTTTTATTTTATCTTCTAGACTCAAGTTTTTTGGCAGTTTTGACAAAATTTTTTTCGCCTCGTTAGCTGTAAAACCCAAAGAAACCAAAGCGTCGACTACTGTTTTATCGTCTTCTGAAAGATACATTTTTTCTAACTTAAATTCGCTTTGTAATTTCTGGGATAATTCCAATATTATTTTCATCGCTGTCTTTTTCCCGAGACCGGGTACTTTACTAAAAAAATCACTATTATTTTCTTTAACAGACGCGACTAATTCGTCTGCCTTAGAAAAGGAAATGACCGAAAATGCGGTTTTTGGTCCAACTCCCGATACCGAAAGCAAAAGCTTAAATAGATCATATTCGCTTTTAGTTTTAAAACCGAAGAGTACAAGCGCATCATCACGAACCTGTAAATAAGTATAAACGGCTAAATCAGCACCTTCTTTATAAGTATTAATTATTTCTGGAGTTAAAAAAACCTGGTAAAAAACTCCACTGCTGGTTTCAATTAAGCCTAAATTAGCCTCAATTTCCGAAAGTTTGCCTTTTATTTTGCCGATCATAAAGGTAAATCCAAAGTTATAAAGTCTTTAAAGTCTATAAAGTCAAAAAAAGAATTTATCCTTTTAATCTTTATGGACTTGAAGGATTCGACGGGCTTTGCAAATTTTTAATTTCGCTCCATTTCCAGGCCGAATAATCACACTTCGGATAGTTCTCACAGCCATAAAATTTTTTTCTTGATTTTGTAAATCGAACCAGAATTTTACCTCCGTCTTTAGGACAGGCTTTACCCGCTATGAACCTTAAAAAAGGTTTGGTAAATTTACATTTTGGATAACTGCTACAAGCTAAAAATTTTCCGAAGCGGGAAAATCTTACCGTCAGGGGAGAGCCGCACCTTGGACATTTTTCTTTAATTTCCTCTTCTACGTCAATAACCGATTTATCCTGTTTACTTTCTTTTAATTCCTTCTGAAACGGTGTATTAAATTCCTCAAGAAGATTAATAAAATTAAGTTTATCCTCGGCTACATTGTCCAGATTTTCTTCCATTTTTGCAGTGAAGTCCAAGTTAAGGATATCCGCAAAAGAACCGGCCAGGTAGTCCGATATTGCTTCGCCCAGTTTTGTCGGAGCAAAGTATCTAAAATCCTTTTCAACATAATTTTTTACTTGGATTAAGCTTATTATTGGTGCGTAGGTAGATGGTCTGCCGATTCCTTTTTCTTCCAATATTTTGATTAAGGAAGCTTCGTTGTATCGAGGTGGCGGCTTCGTCTGACTTTCCAGAGACTCTAATTCATCCAACTCTAATTGATCCCCGCTCTTAAGATTCAGTGGCACACTGTTATTCTCGACGAACTTTGGATTTAAAAGCCGCAAAAATCCGTCAAACACGACCTGCTGCAACTCCGACTCAAACACATAGCCTTTTTTACCGGCTATGGAAAATGTAAAGTTTTTGATTGAGGCCTCCTTCATCTGGGTTGCTACGGCTCGATTGAAGATGAGGCTGTAGAGTCTTTTATGATTAATCGTAATTCTTTTGTCTTCACTTTTTTCAGCGGCTTTCGCATCTAATTTGGTGGGTCTGATTGCTTCGTGAGCTTCCTGCGCCAGCTTGGAGCGGGTTTTATAACCCCTTGGTTTTTCTAATGAATATTTTTTCCCAAACTCCTTTTCAATATAGTCTTTAGCTTTAAAAACAAATTGAGTAGATAAATTAAATGAATCCGTACGATGATAGGTAATCAGTCCTCGTTCATAGAGATCCTGCGCCAGACGCATTGTCATCTTAGAAGAATAACCGTAACGGTAAAAAGCATCCTGCGCAAGCAGGGAAGTCGTATGCGGAGGCGGCGGAAATCGACTTACGATATTTTCTTTTAAGTCAACCACCTCGTAGGTGTCAGCCAAAAGTTCTTTCTCCAAACTCTTGACCTGAACGGAGGTTATTGTTGTTTTAGCATATTGATATTCCCCCGCGAAAAGTTTTAGAGTGAATTTTTGTTCATATGGTTCGCCGTTTTTACTTGTTAATTTAGCTTTCACCATTTTCTCCACCTCCGGAGTGGCGTGGGGCAATCTGGCTTTCTGTTTTGCATTAACAAACTTACCAAAAATTTGAAAATAATTCTCAACCTTAAACTTTCTGATTTCCTTTTCTCTTTCTACGATAATCCTCAAAGCAACAGATTGAACGCGTCCCGCAGATAGCCAGTTTTTTCCCATTTTTTTCCACAAAAGGGGAGAGAGCTCATAGCCAACTACCCGATCAAGAATTCTTCTGGCTTGCTGGGCGTTGACTAAATTTAGTCTTAGGGTCTCCGGTTTTTCCAATGCTTCACTTAAAGCTCTGGCTGTTATTTCATGAAAAACTATTCTTTTCAGATTTTTTCCGTCCTTAACACTCGACTCCGGCCAATTTTCCTTAATCAAACCCAGAAGAAAGGCTGCATGATAAGCTATTGATTCACCTTCCCTATCAGGATCTGTTGCCAGAATAATTTCCTTATTTTCTTTGCCTAATTTTTTAAGTTCGGTAACTACCTTTTTTTTCTTGGCAATAATCTGGTAGGAAGGTTTGAATTTATTTTTAAAATCAATGGCCATTTCGTTGCCCGGAAGATCCCTGATATGACCCATGGTTGCAAATACATAGTAGTCATCCTTATTGGCAATCTTGAGAATTCGGTTAAATGTTCGGGCCTTAGTCGGAGATTCAACTATAATTAGGGGCATACAGTATTATACCTTATCAGGAAGAAGGTCTTTTTTTACGTTTCATAAGTTTCAAATTAAGAACAGAGCGTCTAAGCAACGATATAGCTTGTTTTCTCTGGGATTCGTCTTTTGCAAGAGAAATGGTTTTTTGGGCTTCATCAATAGCTTTTTGGGTTTTTTCGGCATCAATTTCATCCTGTCCATACGCACGTGAAACTAAAATATTAATTTCTTCTCCGTCGGTTTCCAAATACCCTCCACCAATGGCAAGGTATTTTTCCTTATCCTCAGGAACTTTGGCGTAAACGGGTTTTATCTTTACTATTCCCTCCTTAAGGAGGGTGAATAAATTAGAATGCTGCGGGAGAACCGTTATCTCTCCCTGTGCAGACGGGGCTGTCACAGATAAAACGTCTTCTTCCAAAGCTATTTTTTGCGGAGTGATAATTTTCAGATGAAGTACTGCCATAAATTTACTTTACATCTTCAATGCCTCCAACCATATAAAAAGCGTTTTCAGATTTACCGTCATGCTTTCCGGCAAGAATTTCTTTGAATCCTTTTACAGTCTCGGCAATCTTGACGTATTTTCCCTCGCGTCCCGTATAAGGTTCTGCAACAAACATCGGTTGAGTTAAGAATTTCTGAATTTTTCGAGCTCGAGCTACGGCTAACTTATCCTCTTCTGACAACTCTTCCATCCCTAATATTGCAATTATATCCTGGAGATCTTTATATCTTTGCAGTGTTTTTAAAACATCTCTTGCGACTTGATAATGTTCTTCACCAACAACATCGCTGTCTAATGAACGGGAGCTTGAGGTTAAAGGATCAATTGCAGGATAGAGAGCTTGCTCCGCTAATGAGCGCTCAAGAGTAATCGAAGCATCCAGATGTGAAAAAGTCGAAACCGGAGCCGGATCAGTATAGTCGTCAGCCGGAACATAAACAGCCTGGATTGAGGTAATCGATCCTTTATTGGTCGAGGTTATCCTCTCCTGCAGTGCTGCCATCTCGCTGGCTAAAGTCGGCTGATAACCGACAGCCGAAGGAATTCTGCCTAAAAGAGCTGAAACTTCCGAACCTGCTTGGGCAAAACGGAAGATGTTATCAATAAATAGGAGCGTATCCATACTCTTCACATCACGAAAATACTCGGCCATAGTGACACCGGTCAGAGCAACTCGCAGACGGTTTCCCGGCGGCTCGTTCATCTGGCCAAAAACAAGCGCCGTTTTAGCCAATACTTTTGTCTCCTTCATTTCATTCCAGAGATCGTTTCCTTCTCTCGACCTCTCTCCGACTCCGGCGAACACAGAAACTCCCTGATGTTGCTTAGCCACGTTATGAATCATTTCTTGTATTAAGACCGTCTTACCAACTCCGGCGCCGCCAAATATGGCTACTTTACCGCCCTTGATAAAGGGAGCGATCAGATCTATTACCTTAATTCCTGTTTCAAAAACTTCTTCCTCTACCGTCTGACTTGTCAACGCTGGACTGTCGGCGTGAATGGATTTTTTAATACTGGACTTTACCTCTCCCATTTCGTCAACCGGTTCACCCAAGACATTGACGATCCTGCCTAACCCGGCCTCGCCAACCGGAACCTGGATGGATCTACCGGTCGAGCTAACATAGTCGCCTCTTTTTAGTCCGAATACATTTTCCATAGCGACCGCTCGAACGACGCCGTCCCTTAAAATCGCCTCAACCTCAAGAGTTATTTTGCCCAACTTTTTGTCTTCAATTAGCAATGCTTCGTAGATCTTGGGTGTTTCGCTCTCTTTAAACTGAATATCTACGACAACTCCTCTAATTGAAATTATTTTACCTCGATTCATATCAAAATTTCTAATTTCTAATTATTCTAATTGATCTAATCAAATCCCAATTTCCTAATTACTTAATTTTTAGGTCAATTAGAAATTAGGTTAATTAGATCAATTCTCAACTGACTCTTTTGCTGTTATCATGTCTAACAGCTCGTTAGTTATTTTTTCCTGTCTTAGTTTATTGCCGATTAAGGTCAAATTGTAGATAATATCGGTTGAATTGTCCGTCGCATTCTTCATTGCCATCATTCTTTGGGCATGCTCGACCGCCTCACTGCTGATAATGGCGCCCCTGATTCGCTCTTCAAGATAGCTTTTGAGTAGAGGTTCGATTATGTCTTCGGCTTGCGGTTCAAGCGTATACACCGAGGTTAAAGCCTCTTCATGAATTTCTTTTTTAGTCCAGCGGAAGGGTAAAAGGATCTCTTCAATTGGTACCGATCTGAAGGTTGAAATATATTTATTATAAATTAAAGAGGCTGAACCGTAATCTCCCGAAAAGAATTTCTCAAAAACAAAAGAAAAGATAGCCGAAACTTCATTAACAAATTTCCCCCCGGAAAAATCTGCCAAGACCTTTCCCCCCATCCCGGAAACAAACTGAATACCTTTGCTCCCGACTGTGATAAAGTCAGCCTGATTAAAGTCCGGCTGCATCTGCAGCAAGAATCTATGTATATTGACATGAAAAGCCCCACACAGTCCTTTATTTGAAGATATTAGTACCACTAGTTTTCTAGCTGATTTATTTCCCACATATTGCAGTGTAGTTCCCAAAATCGGTGATGAGGAGGGATCGACTGTTGGTAAAATTTTTTCGATAACGGCAGAAAGAGTATCCCGGTATGGACGTCCGTCTACTTCCGCTTGTTGCGCTTTTTTCATCTTAATAGCCGAAATCAGTTGCATGGCTTTGGTTATTTTTTTTACGTTTTTTATAGATTTTGTTTTTTTCCTAACCTGTCTTAGATTCATAGATTATCCAAAACCAATCTTTTTAACTCTTCCTCATCTTTTTTTTCCAGTACTTTATTTTTATTAATTCTATCCATCACTGCTTTACCTCTTAACTTCAGATCTGAAATTAACTTCGCTTCAAACTCCTCTACTTCATCAAGTGCAATTTTATCCAGATAGCCATTACTTGCGGCCCAAATGATTACAACCTCTTCGGCAAGACTATAGGGATTATTTCTTCTTTGTTTTAATACCTGAGTGACTCTGGCGCCCCTATTTAAAAACTTTTTTGTTTCTTCGTCCAATTCGGATTCAAACTGGGAAAATGCCGCCATCTCCCTGTACTGAGCCAGATCGAGTTTTAGCTTGCCGGCAACGGACTTGATTGCTTTGGTTTGAGCGTCACCTCCAACTCTGGAAACCGACAAACCGACATTTATCGCCGGTCTGATACCGGCATTAAAAAGATCCGTTTCCAGGGAAATTTGGCCGTCGGTGATCGAGATGACATTGGTTGGAATATAGGCCGAAAGGTCTCCTTCCAAAGTTTCAATGATGGGTAGAGCGGTTAGCGATCCCCCGCCGTATTTTTCGTCCATTCGGCAGGCTCTTTCCAAAAGGCGGGAATGAAGATAAAAAATATCTCCGGGATAGGCTTCCCGTGCTGCAGGCCGGCGCAATACCAAAGAAATCTGTCGGTACGCCCAGGCATGCTTTGTCAGGTCGTCATAGACAACTAACACATCTTTACCCTGATCCATAAAATACTCTCCTACCGCACAGGCAGCATAAGGAGCAAGGTATTGAAGAGTCACCGAATCCGATGCCGTAGCCGCGATCACCACCGTGTAATCCAGCGCGCTTTTTTTTTCCAGAAGTTTGACAATCGAGGCAAGCTTGGCCCTTTTTTGTCCGATGGCGCAATAAATACAGATTAGGTTCTCATTTTTTTGATTGAGAATAGTGTCTATGGCCAAAGTTGTCTTTCCGGTTCCCCGATCGCCGATTATCAACTCTCTCTGGCCTCTTCCTATCGGAATTAATACGTCAATTGCCTTTATACCGGTCTGAACCGGAACATTGACTTTTTTTCTGTAGACAACTCCGGGAGCAACTTTTTCCAGCGGATAGTATTTTTCCGGTTTAATTTTATTTTTACCGTCAATCGGATTTATTAGGGGGTCTACGACACGGCCAAGAAGATCAGAGCTCGCTGCAACCGACAGTGTCATACCGGTGGACTTTGCCGTTTCTCCAAATTTTATTCCTAAGTAATCGCCAAGAACAATCGTCCCAACAGTTTCCGGTAACAGATCAATCACCACAGCTTTGGCTTGTGAAGTGAATTCGATGATCTCTCCATATGATACTCTTGTAAGTCCTTTTAGTATTACAACCCCGTCTTTAACCTCGATTACGCTTCCTATTTCTTCGGCTTTTACTTCCGCCTCGGATTTTGTCAGCTCTGCTTTTGCTTCTTTTAGATACTCGTCAAGTACTTTCATAAAGTTCGTTTTTTAGAGTGGTTAACTGACCTCTTAATGATAGATCAATGACTGTGGTTCCAACTTTTAGAATGATGCCGGCTAATATATTTTTGTTGATTTGATAGTCCACTTCATCGGTTTTATAGCCAAGCCTGATTAAGCTGACTAAAATTAGCTCTTTTTCCGTTTGGCTCAAAGTATAGGCCGATACTACCGACAATTTTCCGGCTGACGGATTTGCTCTCTCGTTAAAAAATAATTTTAACTCTGAAAAGATAGAGGGGTCAATTTTCATGTTTGTTTATGGCATTACCCAAATTCTTTAAAATGTGACCGGTTATCTTTTTCTTTGCTTCCTCATCAAGATAGTCTTGCAGCGCCTTTTCCGTTATAATAAAGCTAAGATCGGCGACTTTATTCTTGACATCCCGGTACAGTTTGTCCCTTTCTTCCTTAATCTCTTTATGAGCTTTATCTTTTATTGTCATCGCCTGTTTTTTTGCTTCCTCAACAATCTCTTCCCTCAATCTAAATCCGTCCTTCTTTGCCTTTTCCAAAGCTAATGATACCTGCTTTTTCATCTCTTCTTTTAACTTTATTTCTCTCGCGAGTATTTCCTCCTCGCCCTTTTTAATTTTACCCAGAAGGTCTTCCTTCTCCCTTTCATTCTGCCTCTCCTGATTTAAGAATTTGAGGAAGGGACCCGCGATGTATTTTTTTAAAATATAAAAAAACAGGATAAAATTTATAAGCTGTGCCAAAAGCAGTTTGCCGTCTATTCCTAAGTTTTCCATAATTTTTAGGTTGTTTTTCTGGCTTGCCTACCAGCGCAGACAGTTCCAGATTCAGTCTAACTTTTAAATAAACCTTAATATAAAGGCGATAACCAAAGCAAAAATTGCCAACGACTCCGCAAAAACAATTGCCAGAATCATCGTATTTCTGATCGTCGATTCGGCCTCCGGGTTTCTTCCCATTGCCTCGACCGCCTTACCTCCTATGATGCCAATGCCGATTCCAGGACCGATTACTCCAATGCTGATAGCTATTGCCGTTGCTAATAATTTAACCGCTTCAGTTGACATAAAATTACACCTCCTTTAATGTGCTTTCATCGTAGCCAAATTTATAAATACAGCCGTCAACATCGCAAAAACAAAAGCCTGGATAAATCCGACAAATATCTCCAGAAGTAAAAAAGGAAATGAAACGAGCACCGGAATCAAAAAAGCAATAATCGAAAGAATGACCTCGCCGGCGAAAATATTACCAAAAAGCCGGAATGCAAAAGATATGATTCGGGAAAACTCCGAGATTACCTCTAAGAGTCCGGTTACCAGCGAAATCGGATTTGAGAAATTGAAAAATTTGCCCAAATATCCCGCCAATCCCAACCCCTTTATTCCGTAATACTGTATCGAAGAGAATGCAACCACAGCCAGAACGAGAGTGGTGTTAAGATCTGTAGTATTACCCCTAAGCAGTGGTACAAAATGAGACTCCCCTTGGTTTTCTCTAACACTGATAAGAATGCTGCCTACCCCAGGAAGAAGTCCGAACCAATTTAAAAGCAGAATATAGATAAACAAACTAGCAATTAGCGGAAAAAGGTCGTCTATTCTCGTCCCCAATACGGTCTTAAAAAAATTATAGATACCCTTAAAGATAAACTGCAAAAGATAAAAAAAATTTGACCTTTTTACCTTTTTAAGCTGACTGTTGTAGTAAATCGTTGTCAAAACAAAAAGTAGCAAAACGATAATTGCTGTAAGAAAAGAGTTAGTTAGAGGAAAGCCGAACAGATCAAGCAAGTGTTCTGGCTTAATGCTTATATGCGGTCCTTTATTCATTCTTCAATAATTTAAATAAGTTGTAAAAACCAGCAATCGTTCCAAAAAACAGAAATAAACCAAAAAAAAATGGTTTTGTCCTAAACTGATAGTCTAAAGTTAACCCTATTATAGTTCCACCAATTATCGGTATAAGTATATAATAACCGATGTTTAAATTTCGAAAATCAAAACCTTTTTTCGGCAGGGTAGCTTTTTTCCTAACTAAATTCTGCGAAACTTTTTTAATGTCACCTGCGTGATCTAGCGTGAAAATAACTTTATCTTTTTTTATTTTATCATCGCTCCCTGATTTCGTCAACCCCGACTGCAGCAAAGAATCAAAAATCCCGGACGGACCGGTTTCGTCCTGACGGTTGACTTTTGTATCTGCAGGAATCAAACCTTTTTTTCGACGACGCATCAAATAAGAGAATTTCATATATTTACGGCTGTCTGCTAATGCTATCCAGATCAACCGCATTATCTATAAGAACACTGATTCTTCCGTCGCGGTCGTTGATCTTACCCTTCAACATTATAACTCTATTTATGGCTAAAATTTCTCTTAATCTGGCAAACAGTTTGGGAAATACCACGCACTCCAGCGAACCTGTTTCGTCAAAAAGATTAATAAAAGCCATCTCGGAATTATCCTTCTTGGTTTTGATGATCTTTTTACCGCTGACAATCCCTGCCAGTATATGAGTTTTGTTTACATCTTCAATGTTGACGTCTCCTATTTTTTTGGTAATTTTCTTCCTAATCAAATCTTCGAATTTCAAAAGCGGATTTTTTGTGATCAGGAAACCGATAATTTCCTTTTCCATCTGCAGTATTTCATCTTCACTAAAATCCTCAACGGACGTAAAACTATCGCTTAATTTTTCCCGGAGGTTTTCTTGGCCGAATAGTCTGAACTGTCCTTTTTCGATTTCGCTTTTGGAGTCGGAAATTTCTTTAACCAGTTTTGGATAATTTGCCAATAAGGTAGCTCTGTTTGCATATTGATTAAAAGCTCCGGACTTGATTAAACTCTCAACCGTTTTTTTATTCACTTTTCGCAAATCTACCCGATAAAGGAAGTCCTTGAAACTTTTAAAAGATCCTGCTTTTCTGGCGGTCAAAATAGCATCTATTGCGGCTGCTCCAACATTTTTAATGGCCGTTAAGCCGAAACGGACGGCTTTTTCTTCTATTGCAAAACTTTGACCGGACTTGTTAATATCCGGAGGGAGAACGGATATTTCCATCCTTCTGCATTCCTCGATAGCTTGAGCCATCTTTATTTCGCGCATCGGTCCGGCCATACCCTGAAGCTCTGCCGAAAGAAGTGCGGTCATGAATTCAGCCGGGTAGTTAGCTTTCATATAGGCCGTCCAATAAGCAATTAACCCATAAGAGGCAGAGTGGGGTTTGTTGAATCCGTAAGCGGCAAACTTCTCAATAAAGTTAAAAATTTTTTCCGCCAGGCTCTTTTTATAACCGTTTTTAACACATCCGTCTAAGAATTTTTCTTTTTCCTTCTTCATCATTTCCTTTTTCTTTTTACCCATTGCCATCCGCAGATTATCAGCCTTGCTCATCGAGTAACCCGCGAGCTTATTGGCAATCTCCATAACCTGTTCTTGGTAAACCAGGATTCCATAGGTTTCCTCAAGTATAGACTTCAGGTCCGGATGCAGGTACTTTACCTGTTTGGGATTTTTTTTATTCTCCAAAAAAAGCGGGATCAGATCCATCGGGCCTGGTCGATATAGTGCCACCATCGCGGAGATGTCGGACATCCTGTTGGGTTTTAAATCTTTTGCCAATCTTCGCATTCCTGATGACTCAAGCTGAAATACTCCGACAGTCTCTCCTCGGCTTATTAGATCGTAGGTTTTTTTGTCGTCAAGCGGTACCTGATGAATATCTATTTCGCCTAGAGGGCGATCGCCCTTTGGGCGATTTTGTGCATATTCGATTGCCTTTTCTAAAATAGTCAGATTGCGAAGCCCCAAAAAATCTACTTTTAGAAGTCCGATGGCCTTGTTTGCCGTTACCGCATTTAAGTCGAGACAGTACATATCGTACTGCGTAATTACACGGTTTTCTTTTGACTCTCTTTGCAGGGGCACATACTCTGTAAGATTTTTATCCGCAATTACAACTCCGGCAGCGTGAACTGACGCATGGCGCGGGAGTCCTTCGAGTTTTCTTGCGATATCGATAACTTTTTTCGTATCTTCCTCAGACTGGTAGGCAAATTTGAGCGGTGCCGCTTCTTCCAGGGCTTGTGATAAAGTCATGGGAAAACCCTGCCTTCCTGCCGGAATCATTTTGGCTAATCTATCGCCTTGAGAATATGACATACCAAGAGCGCGACTTACATCCCTTACTGCTAAGCGGGCTTCCATGGTTCCGAAGGTTATTATCTGAGCAACTTTTTCTTCCCCGTATTTCTTAGTCACGTAGCGTAAGACTTCATCCCGTCTGACATCTGCAAAATCTATATCGATGTCAGGCGGAGTTGGTCTGTCGGGATTTAAAAATCTTTCAAACGGAAGATTATACTCTATCGGATTAATGTCGGTAATTCCCAAAACATAAGCGACCAGCGAACCTGCAACCGATCCTCTTCCCGGACCGACTGCAATTCCGCTTTTTTTGGCCCAGTTGACAAAATCCTGTACGATTAAAAAATATGTAGCATATCCTTTTTTACTGATAATATCCAACTCATACTCCAGCCTTTTTTTAATCAGGTCTTTATTTTCTTTTTCCATCCTCCCGACTCTCTGAATAACAAGTTTTTTAAGATAGGTGTTGACGGGCTCACTATTAGGAGTTGCAAAATTCGGTAAGATCCATTGCCCGTAGGGAATTTCAAGATTGCACTGGTCGGCTATCTTAATCGTATTATCAATTGCTTCCGGCAGATCAATAAAGATTCCTTTCATCTCCTCTGCCGACTTAAAATAAAAATCAGGGTTTTTAAACATAGTAAGCGGTCTGTCTTTTTCATAAATCGTCCGTAAAGTCTGAATGCAAAGAAGAACTTCCTGGGCATAGGCGTCTTCGGCTTCCAGATAGTGCACATCGTTGGTTGCAACGAGCGGAATGCCGTATTTTCGGGAAAGCTTGATCAGATCTTTATTCACTCTCTCAAGCGACTCCATTTTGGGATGCCGCTGGATTTCCAGGTAAAAATTTTCAGGAAAAGTTTTGACATAACGCTCTAAAGTTTTCTCCGCCTGAAGCGGTTGATTATCCAAA
>Ga0209542_10004332_pt1 | contig 29239 bp, 28 predicted proteins | sample RifCSPhighO2_01_FD_184028 | JGI IMG/M metagenome (GOLD analysis project Ga0209542, IMG submission 184028) | Soil microbial communities from Rifle, Colorado - Rifle CSP2_plank highO2_0.1 (SPAdes) (version 2) | ecosystem: Environmental > Terrestrial > Deep subsurface > Rock core/Sediment ... | reverse complement strand
AAGAAAGTGCACAACAAACTTTATCCTGATTTATTACAAGCAAAAGCCCCATACTATTAAATAAAGAAACGGAACACAGTCAGCTCAAAAAGCAAAGATGTTTTACAGAAAAACATGGTTATTACGATTGAACCCGGTGTGTATCAGTCACCCATTGGCGTGCGGATTGAGGATACGGTTGTTGTGCAGGACAAGCCGAAGGTGTTGACGAATTTGACGAAGGAATTGGTGACTATTTAACGTCCTTACTAAAATCAATCATCAAAATTGGCGAACATTACATTACGGGTGAAACTAAAATTATATCTTTTTAGACCACTCCCTCTTAAATCTGTGTTCCTAATGCTGAACGGAACAAACTGCTTTGTCCGTTTCAATTGGACACCCCGAAAATCTGCCCCATCAAGATCAGTTCCTTGCACAGTAGTGCCTGTAAAATCAGCATTACGAAAAGTAGCATTACTTGCACTCCCTCCGGTAATTAACGCGCCTTTAAGATTGGCACGTGTTAAGTCTGCATAACTCAAGTCACAGTCGGTCAATTTAGCTTCGACAAGCTTTGCATCAGGAAGATGTGTTCCTCTCAAATTGGTTTGATTCATCGCAGCGTGACTGAGTTTTGCTCTCTCCATCGCAGCTTCTGAAAGATTAGTGCTTGTAAGTGTTGTATGGCTGAGGTCTGCGCCGCGCAGGTCTGCCTTCCTCAAATCAAATCCCGATAAATCTAATCCACTAAGATTTGCGTTCATGAGCGACACCTGTGTAAAGTGTCCTTTTTTTTGGTTCACTCTCCATTTATTCCATACAAGCCGTCTGTGTTCCAACGAATACAGTTTGTACGCTCCTTCCCCTCTGAGCAAATCAGTAGTTTTATTCTCGTGGGGTTCATTGCCGCCAAAATAACCTTTTGGGTAAATCGCAGCAAAATATCGCTCTGATTCATGTCGTGCTTGTCTCAAGTTTATAGTGAGTCCGTTCATCCAATCAAGCACACGGTTGATATCTTTAAACAGCTCGTCCATCATACGTGGCAGCTCAACAAAACTTCCTATTCTTTCGTCGATGTGAACTTCTTTCTGAATATTTTCCAGCTTTGTCTTAATGCCGCCCTCATAAAAAGAAGTTTCCTTTAAGATGCTCCGTGCTTCAGTCTCAATCTTTACTTTGAGAGCTTCCAGTTCATGAAGGCTACCAGTTGCAGACACTTGACCTTTGAGTTCCTCGAGGATATCCACGATTTCTTTATCAAGTCGAGCTTCACGGCGTTCGCATCGTCCGACCATCCGAAAATCTTTGAGAGCTTTCCTAACCAGTTTCGTACCATTGCTACCACTAAAGAAGCTTAGCCATCCTCGCCGCGAGGGCGCTTTAAGTTCAGATTGCAGTGCTTCTAAATCTTTTTTCACATCGGACATGTACTTCGACTCAACTGCTATCCATTTGATTGCTTTTTCAACAACAGCATCAAATTTAGTTCTTTTTTGGCCCTGCGCAGCGAGAAAGTTCTTGAACTCATCGTCAGTCATGGGATTGGGTTGTAAAACATTGTGACCACTCATGTCAACAACGAAACCAGGAACTCTCTTATTCCTTTTTCCTTCTTCAACTTCAATTTTTTGCCGAACTGTTTTGAACCCTTGACTCATGGCTTTTAGGAAAGTTACGATGTTTTAAATAATTACCTGTCAAAAGTAGCAGTCTCCACACCCGCGATTTTCTTTCTCTTTAAATCAGAAAACTTCAAACCGGTACCTACAAAATCTGACTGATTCACGTTGAGGGGTTGAAATTCTTTTGCCCATTCCAGTTTTGCATACTCAAAATTCGAACCACTAACATCAATTCCAAAGACCGTAGCATTAGTAAAGTCAGCTTTCATGAAGAGGGTTCTAAACGCACGACCTCCATGAATGAACGCGCCTGTAAGATTAGCTAGTGGTAACAAAGCCTCAGTCAGGTCACAGTTGATTAGTTTGGCAGCATGAAGATTACACTTGGCAAGATTAGTACGCCGTAAATTAACACCATTTAGTTTTGCATCTTTCAGTTTTGCACCACTCAAATCCATGTGACTCAAATCAAAGTCCGTCAAATCCAGTCCACTGAGGTCTACATTCCGAAAGGTCAGCATGGATCCACCTGATGTTTCTTGTTCCAGTCTTTGTCTCCATTTATTCCATATCATTTGCCTATTTTTCAAGGAATATAATTTATATGCACCTTCTCCCCTGAGCAGGTCGATTATTTTATCGTCAAATGGTGTAGACTTATTAGGACGGACATAAGGACTACTTACATGACTCTCAGAATAAATCGCTGCAAAATAACGTTCTGATGCTTTTTGTGCTTCCCTTAGGTCTATAGTAAGTGCATTCATCCAGTCAATTACTTTTCTGATCTCTTCCACCAAAAGTTTAATCTCCTCTTTAAAATGATATAATCGTCGTGAGATCTTTTTCTTTCGTGTTTTCCGACGAGATCCTGAATTTTCTCAAGTTTCTTTTTGATTTCCCCTTCATAAAACGAAGTCTCTTTCAGGATGCTCCGCGCTTCAGTTTCAATTCTCAGTTTCAGAGCATCCAACTCCTGAAGACTACCAGTAGCTTTCACCTGACTTCTGAGCTCTTGGAGCATCTTCTCAATTTCTTTATCAAGTCGAGCCTCACGGCGTTCGCATCGTCCGACCATTTTGAAATCCTTGAGTGCTTTCCGAATCAGTTTCGTGCTATTGCTACTACTAAGGAAGCTTAGCCATCCTCCCCGCGAGGGCGCCTTAAGTTCATTAAGTCCAGATTGCAGTGCTTCTAACTCTTTTTTCACATCGGACATGTACTTCGACTCAACTGCTATCCATTTGATTGCTTTTTCAATGACAGAATCAAACTTTGTCCTTTTTTGGCCCTGCGAAGCGAGAAATCCTTTGAACTCATCATCAGTCATCGGATTGGGTTGCAAAACATTGTGACCGCTCATGTCAACAACAAAGCCAGGAACTCTCTTATTCCTTTTTCCTTCTACTTCGATTTTTTGCCGAACTGTTTTGAACCCTTGACTCATGGCTTTTAGGAAAGTTACGATGTTTTAAATAATTACCTGCTCAGAATTCAATAAGACTCTTCGCAATCCATACAGCTTAGTCTATGGACTCCCAGTCTGCCGTTACGAAAGGAAGAAAAAAACAATTTTTAACGTATTTTTTTGCATTCCTTCTGCCCCAACGACCACTATTAACAAGTTTAAAACGTACGCTACGCTCTCCACTTTTTAATCTCAGTTGAGCCTTGCCAAGTCCCAGCTTTTTTGCGTAAACGTCGAGTAATATCTACAGAAGCTTCCCATGACACATCAATACACTGTTTTACTCCGCTTGTAACATGTTCTGCCATGGTCTGTTCATGTCGTGCGCGTTTTAAATATATTGAGGTGTAATCAAAACCCGCAAGTAACTTTATAAATAACCCTTATTTAAACAGCAGAATGTCCACCAAGGATAAGCTTGACCAAGTCATTTATTCTTATACTACTGAAACAAACCCGCTGGAAGAAGAAGTCCAGGTGTTGCGTGACACAGTAAGTCGTCTTGACCAGGAGTTGCGCCGCCTTAAAGCACCTGCACTCATGGTGTGTGAAACGGTTGCATTGCTGGGCGCTCAGGCAATTATTCGCATTCCTAACGGCAACAAGTTTTTGTGCAACGTTTCTGCGGATTGTACAGGTATTCAACCAGGTGACACTGTCCTTGTCGAACAAAAAAATCTGAATGTCGTTCAGAAAATAAACATCTCTCACCGTTTCAGTGTGGAAAAATTCGTGATTGTAACAAAACCGAAGGATAGCTGGGATGATATTGGCGGACTGGAAAAAGAAGTACAGGAAGTCCGCGAAGTAATTGAATTACCATTAACAAAGCCCGAGCTGTTCAAAAAGATTGGCATTAAACCGCCAAAAGGCATCTTGCTTCATGGTCCACCTGGCACTGGCAAAACGTTGCTTGCGCGTGCAGTGGCAAACAGCACAAGCTCAACTTTTATTCATGTTGCAGGAAGTGAATTAGTACAGAAATTCATTGGCGAAGGCGCAAAGCTGGTCAAAGACATTTTTGAACTTGCGCGACAGAAAGCGCCAAGCATAGTATTTATTGATGAACTTGATGCTCTTGCGGCAAAGCGTATGGAAATAGGCACATCAGGAGAGCGTGAAGTCAATCGAACATTTATGCAGCTCTTGTCAGAAATTGACGGCTTTAAGCCGTTGGACAATGTCAAGATTATTGGAGCAACAAATAGAAAAGATATTCTGGATAGCGCAATTATGCGTCCGGGACGGTTGGATCGACACATCGAAATCAATCTTCCAAGTGAGCATGGTCGTCAAGATGTTCTCAAGATTCATTCGCGTGGTGTTAACATTGCAAAATCCGTTGACTTTTCGCGTATCTCCAAGAAGATGGAAGAATTTACGGGCGCAGAAATAAGGGCAGCAGTAACTGAAGCAGGTTATTTTGCAATTCGTGCGAACCGAGTGCAGGTCAACGCTGATGACTTTGAAAAAGCAATGACTAAAGTCAAGCAGCACGAAGCTGAAGAAGAAGTACATATGTTTGGGTGATTGTGTCTTTCCCACCTATTTTAGTTTTGAGTATTTTCTACCAAATATGACTCAATTTTTCTGATATATACATACATCCAATGCCTCCACTTTCATTTTAAGAAGCTGATATCACCACTCCAAAGAAAGCCACTCGACAAGCCACTGGACAGCTTAAATTCACAAAATCAAGCTTAAAAAGCCACTGGACAAATTTCCGGACGTGCGCGTGAAACTTATAAATCAAAAATTGGTACTTAACCTATGACAGAAGATTACATATCGGAACAGGTGAGAGGATTCGTACATAGCCACCCTGACGAGGTATTCTGTGCTGCTGATGTGTCGAAGGGCATCAAAAGCAATTGTAAATCTACAAGTAGAGTTCTTAGTCAACTATATAGAAAAAATATGCTTTTTAGAACGCAGACTCAGTTGAATGAAGGTTTTTATTATACTGTTAGCAATAGGGAAGCCTTAGATAATCTCTACGAGAATTATTTGTTGCCGTATGATTTACCTAATAGAACTTTTCTTTTGGCGCAGATTACGAAACATAATTTCGAACTATTGAAAGCCGATGAGCATTTGCCTCTTGCATCAGTAAATGTTGATTTCCTCAAAAAATACGACAAGCATTTGTTAGCAAAGAAGTCCACCGTGCATTTCTTAGCATCGGTCGTTGCTTTTTGTTTAGGGGATGGTCATTTGTCTGGGTCCAATGTACGTTTTGTGTTTAATCAATTTTTAGATGTCCGTGGCTTCATAGATGACTTTAAGAAAATATTTAGAGATGAAAACTTTATTGTGACAAAATCTTTGCAATTTCAGTATTATACTGTAGCACTTTCTAAAGGTACACAATTTGGGAGAATGTTGAAAACTTTGGGTGTACCAGAGGGTAATAAAGTAAAACAGCCTTTCTTGGTTCCTGATTGGGTATATCACGGCTCTAATGATGTAAAGAAAGCTTTTCTTTCAACGATTATAGGTAATGAAGGTTCAGCACCGTCGCATAACAAATGGAGGATACAGTTTGTATTATCCAAAAATGAGAAAAGCATAGAAAATCTGCTTTTATTTCTTAACCAATTAAGAGCTATGCTGGCACATTTTGGAATTTCCACTTCGCACATCCAATTGAGAACACAGGTTGGGCGAGAATTTCATGGCCGTTTTTACATCAAAAAACCATATAACATTAAGAAATTCCATACTTTGCTTGGATTTAGGTACGCCTCCGAAAAGCAGGATGTGCTTGAATCGCTTATATTGAATGGAAAACCTTAAAAAATCATAAGTTACTTTGTTTTTTCGCACAAAGCGCAATGACACAAGTGAACACCCACTGACGCTTCGGCGGATGACGAACAAAAGTAACTGGTCAGCGCGTGCAAACTCCTTCTAAATTGCTTTAAATCTAACGGAAATATTCTGCAATATCTGGAAGAAGAGCGACATCAAGTGTTAGGATAATTATCTTTTTCTGTGATGTCTATTATGATGTCTGCGCCCACTATGATTTCCATGATGTCTTCTACCACCTTCCGGTCTAGGATTATTTTGTTTTGGAGAATCACTCTGCGGTTGCTGTCTTCCGCCGTGAACTAAGAGATATTTTATCCTATGCAATCCACCCCTTTCGTTAACTTCAGCAATAGTCATTTCCCAGTCGCAAACAGGGCAAATAAACTTTTTTTTCATGAGTAAACTTAAAGGAAATAGGGGTTTCTGTACATCTAAACGAGACCCACAATTAGGACATTCCGCCATATATATCATCAATTTGTAAAGATTTATAAATTTTCGTCAAAATCTTTATAGTACTATAATGTCAAAACACATCCTATAAACATACGGCGCATTCTGTCCTGCATGGACAACGCGCACTATTCTGCATTTTTTCCCAGCTTTCGTGCAAATCAATTTTATTTTTTTCTTATAATCAGCAACTTCCTCGTCGCGCAAAAACGCATAATAATGGATAATCCCGTTTTTTTCTATGTTCTTCAACGCAATGGGTAAAAACTCTTCCCCAGTTTTTGGCAGCGGCATCACGATGCGAGTAAATTTTCTCTTCAATTTCGGAAGAACTTTCTTCACATCGCCGCAATACAAGTCTGCTTTCACTTTATTCATTCGAACATTCTCAACTGCATATTCATGTGCAATCTTGTTTATCTCAATGCCTGTCACATCAGCTCCGCTTTTTTTAGAAATGACACAGACATAAGGAGCACACCCGGAAAACATCACCAGCACACGTTCTTTTTTCTTGACCTGTTCCGCAATGCGTAATCGTTCATGCGCAAGCCGTGCGCTGAAATACATTTTTTCAATATTCACTTTAAGCAGGCATCCGCTTTCACGGTGGATAGTTTCTTTTTTATTTTTGCCTGCAAGCACCTCAACCGTTCGCGTCCGAAACGTTCCACCATGAATATCTTTCTTTTTGACAACCGTTCTAATCGATTTGTTCGCACGCAAAAATATCTCCGCAATCTTCTTTTCTTTTTTCTTTAGCTCATCAGGAATTTCTAAAATAATGATGTCTCCGACTATTTCCTGCGAACGTGGCAGCATCTCTTTTTCTTTGGACGACAATAATGTATCAAGTTCTTTTTCCAGCATATTCTTTTCCATTTTTTCTTCAAATGTATGTTCAACGCAACCCTGCATTTTCTTCTTCAATGGAATATAGAAGAATTCGCCTTCACGATGAGCGCGAAAGTTTGTATTTACCATGCTTTGTGCAAGAAGTTGTTGCCTTTTCCTTTCAGCATCTTTGAGTAAAACTTTTGCTGCGAACATCAACCCCACCGTTCCAACCCTGTCTGTGAAACCATAAACTTTTTCAATTTTATATCAACCCGCTCTTCAGAAAAGTCATGCTTCTCGATAAGCATCGTTCGCAACTTCTTGACATCCGGCTTTTTCCATTCAAGTTTGTAGTTTTTCTCAACGGGCATTTCCTTGAACAATGTGAGAATCTCTTTCCAATCCACGCTGCAATGTTTGTTCCACTCTACTTTCTGAAATATCTCTGCAATGTTATTCGTCCCTTGAACAAGTTTCAACGCCTTTGCAGGTCCAATACCAGGGATACCTCCAAAATTATAATCAGTTCCTACAAGCATGCCAAGCACAATCAATTTGTCATGGTCAATGCCATGGGTATTAAGCACATCCGCAAGCGAAATGATTTCCGGCTCTACCCTAGTATATTGCATTTTACTCGCTTTCTTTCTTTTTCCTTCGATGGACAGATTGCGAACAACGCGCGTGCATCCAAACAGCAGACTGTCAAAATCCTGACTCACTACAGCGTACGCATCCCCTTGTCGTGTCATAAAAGCAGCCTGTGCTTCACCTTCGCTTGGTGCCTGAATAAACGGCAAACCTAACAATGTCAATAACTCTTTGCTTTCTGTAATCATCTCTGAAGTAAGTCGTGCAGTCCGTGATGCGTACTTCCGTACCTCTCCAATATCGCCGCGTTCTTCCGCCTCTTTCATCTTCACAGCAGCTTCTGTTTTGAGCGCTGTTCTTCTCTCACTCTCCTTAAATTTGAGTGCCGGCGGCTTTCCGTCAAAGACAAACACAAGTTTCAATCCATGTTCCATGAATTTTGTGCTGCGATAAAACAATCCATTCAAATGACTTGTTACCCGTCCTTCATGATTCATCAGCGGCCTGCCGTCCCGTTGTAAAATCGTTGTCAGAAACTGGTATAACATATTAAACGTATCAACAGCAAGAACTTTACCTTTCAGGTCGTCAAACAAAACCTGTTTTGGTTGTACCAGATTTTTGAGTTTTACTCCCATTATCAAGCGGAAAGACGACCATTGTTTTAAAAGGTTCAGTTTTTAACAACTTTTGCGCTTTGGGGTTTAGCTTTCCCAAATGAACATAGACAACGGGCATTTTCTGTAATTGACCATCGACCAGCGCGCTGCTCAAATCTTTTTCCGTGCTGCTTCTCTTGTTGCGTGCTTTACAGAGATATCTTAACATCCCAACAGAAGATGGAATGTCAATCACAAAGTTTGCTTCAGCGCCTTCCTTGATAATTTCTTTGCCTATTAATTTAATCCCTTTCTCTTTGAACAGCTGATAAATTTGTTCTTCAAAATCTATGTTTCTCTTTTTATCTTCCGATGGAGTGGCATGTTTCTGAGCAAGCTCCGCTAATCCCGGCGGTTGTGGCTTTGCTTTCACTTCTAACAAAGGCTCTTCTTTCTTTGTCTCAACATTTTTCTTCTTTTTCTTTGGTGGCTCTGGTTCCGGTATTATCGGCAAAGGAACAGCAACCGTTTCAGGCACCACTACTTGAGGAACTGCTTCAGGTTTTTCTCCTTCAATTTCACGCTGAATGATAAGTTTAATCTCATCATCAGGCACATTATACCATTTCCAGAATAATTCCTGTGTATCTCCAAATGTAACGTTGATTGGCACTGAAAAATCTTTAATGCTGCGCAGCGCAACGCGCATCAATGGTGTCATGTAACTGTCACGCAATACTCTTTTCTGTTTCAGTAAATCATACGCCCGCAAATCTTTTTCATTCAAGTTCTGTGCAAACTTTTCAAGCTTGTCTTCCTGTCCCTGAAGCGAATACACAGGGCTTCCACCCACTTTTAATGAGGAAATCTTTACTTTTTTACGGGATGCGAGCTCAGAAAGATACGCAGACGCAACAATAATGTTGGTCTTGATGTGCTTTGCAACATCGACAGGCAACAGTGGTCCGCGAGCTTGCATCAATGAAATAATATCTTCTTCTACACTCATCAAAATCATTCGTACATGAGAAATATAAATATCTTTAGCTTGTGCAGTTATGGTCGCATCCAGCGCGCTTCCCAGTAGCTGACATCGTTCTCGTCATCAACAACGCCAATTAACAGTCTTTTTCGTGTGGAATGTGCAACTCTGTTCTTTGCTGCCCATTCCTGCCAGGTCAATGTTTCGCCTTCATGAACGGGATAGACCACCCATCGTGCATGGTCTTCACCGGGCTTCACGCCTCTATCATACACACGAAAATCCGCCCCAAATTTAAGCGCAGTTTTAACTATATATCCTCTGTTTCGCAAATCTTTATAGACACTGTACTTGACCAGAAAGCGCGACTCTACTTTGATGGCGCGTTTCACATACATGTCATTCTTTATTTTCTTGCCTTTGGTGTCTTTAACAACAAGCTTCTTCGCATCCATTAAGTACAAACCCTCGATTAAAGAAAGCTTTACCCGCGAGTTTTCAAGCAGCGTGCCAAACCTGCTTTGGTTGTATAATTCATGCGCTTCGCTGCTGTTTTCAGTTAAAAGATGCTCCCGCACAAGCACTGCCTGAACACTTTTCACTACCATTGTAGAATTAACACGGGCGCGATTAATAAAGCTTGTTGTTTGAGGTCGATAAAAAACTTCGTCGAAAACTTTATATAGTTCTCGTCTTCCTATCACTCAGAATAAAGATGGCTGACGACAAAGACAAAAAATTCTCGCGCGACCTGATTGGTAAAACAGTCGTATCAAAGACAGGTAAGCGCTTCGGTGAAGTCGGCGACATTATTTTTGAAGTCCGTTCCGGCGAATTAATCCATTTGGTGTTGAGAAATCCTACTCAATACACAGAAAAGCTTGAGCTTGAAAAAGATAAAGAAGGTAATATCCTCATTCCATTCTCCGCAGTCATAGCAACCGGTGATTATATGGTTGTATCGGAAGAAGATATTTTGTAAGTTTGTGTATGTCTAACAATCGTGATATTCAGGAATTGCCACTTCTCGAAAGGTTAAAGCCACCGTACAATGAGCCTGAAAAAGCACGCGATTTATTTAGAGAATTGTTGAGTGACAGAGGAATTCACCCGGTTATTTCCTTGGGTAACGGCGAACCGGCTTATTATAGGCTTTTTCGCGCTGCTTCTCTTTGGCAGATTAGGGAAGGAAAACTTGATGACCTTATTAACGTAGTCGGATGGAATAATATTCTTTTATTTGACGTAACTCAAAAAGGGAATTGTGGCGTTTATGTTCGAGATTACTTTATTGGTCAAGGCGTTACAAATGCTCCCTGACGTAATGCGCAATGCAATATTTAATTGCGTTTTACTTTCTTTACGAGTGTTATAGCTTCATCTTTCGATATTTTCTCTGTAATCTCTTCTATTTCTTTGAGTGTATCGCCTCGATAAACACTGCCTAACATTGTCTTTTTCATACGTTGACCAACCCCGCTGTTACGAAAGGAAGAAAAAAATAAAACGTACGTAACTTTTCTTTTCGCCTTCCTTCTGCTTCAACGACTATATCCTCCACTAAATCTATTTAAACCTCTCCATTTCTCAAGCATCCATGGATTATGCAATGTGGACAGAAAAGTATCGTCCTTCGACGTTTGATGGCGTTCGTGGGCATGATAACATCGTTCAAAGGATAAAAGGCTTCGTTGAACAGAAAAACATGCCTCACCTGTTGTTTTCAGGTCCGGCAGGCGTCGGCAAAACCTCATTATCTCTTGTCATTGCGCGCAGTTTTTACGGCGATGACTGGAAACAGAATTTTCTTGAATTAAACGGTAGTGACGAGCGTGGTATCGACGTTATCCGTGTCAAAGTAAAGGATTTTGCACGCACCCGTTCGATTGGTGACATCCCGTTTAAAATCATTTATCTCGATGAAAGCGACGCATTGACGCGCGAAGCACAGCAGGCGTTACGCAGGACAATGGAGCGTTATACAAAGACTGCGAGATTTATTCTTTCGGTAAATTATAGCAGCAAAATCATCGACCCGATACAGAGCAGATGTGCGGTGTTTCATTTCAAGCCCTTAAAGAAAGAGGACATGGTGTTAATCATCAACAACATTGCACAGCGCGAGCAGTTAGAAATAGCTCCCGATGCGATTGACGCATTGTACGAAATCTCCGGCGGCGACTGTCGTCGTGTTGAAAACATCCTTCAAAGCACTGCGGTGTTAGAAAAAAAGATTACAGTAGAAAGCATTTACTCAATCGCATCAAGCGCACATCCAAAAGAAGTGCTTTCCATTCTTGAATTAGCGTCTTCTCACAAATTCGTTGAGGCACGCGCACAGCTTCTCAAAACGATGCTTGAGCATGGCATGAGCGGTCTGGATATCATCAAATCAATTCAAAGAGAAATCTGGAACATGCACGTCCCCGATAAAAATAAAGTCGACCTCATCGAAAAATGTGGCGAAATAGAATTTCGGATGACTGAAGGCAGTGACGAGTTTGTACAGTTGGAAGCTTTTTTGGCTGCGGTTACCTCAAGCTCTCTCTAATCCTAATGGTTTGCTGAATAATGCTTTGATACTTATAATCCAACGTCAGCTCGACCTGCTTCGTAAACAATGTATCTTTCTCAAGCGGTTGTCGCAATCTGCAGGTGATGGTAGCCTGACCATTCACGAGGCGCGCTTCGTTTTCCCGTCCACCGGAACGACATTCCCATCCGTTCGTGTCGGTATCGATTCTAAATCCAACTTGATCAAAGCGTGTATCAAAATCACCCTGTGGTATGGTTACTCGTCCACCGCCAACATTGGAAATCGTAATAGTAAGAACAATGATGCCACGACCCGCAATATCTTCTTCAACATTTGTAACAGTTACAGGAGCGCTTGAAACAAAGAATGATTTGCTGCTTTTCACATCACAGATGCTCGTATCTGTCGGGTCTTCCTTGTAACACACATTTGGGACAATGGCATGCGTTTTATACTTGAAATCAACTTGTGCAAATATGTCTGGCTGGAAAAAACCAGTGACATTGAGCTTATATCTGGCATCTTGCACAGGCGTAAAATCGATAATCTCTTCATCTCCCTGCTGATTGAATTCAGACATTTTTTCAAGGACATCCTGATTGCTTAACTGGCGCGAAACAATGCCCGTGAAGTCATTGGTGTTAATCCCTTTCAATGTAACATTGACGTCACCTTTTTGCACGTCTTCTTCGCCAAGATTGTGCAGTGCAATCTCAATCGGAAAATTCTCGGTATTAAAGATGGTAAAAACTCCTTGCTCTTCAACGCCAAAAGGCTCAAATTCAGCGACAATACCTTGTGTGCCGCCCTCAAAAACAGATTCTATTTGTTGCACATCGCCTTCCTGCGTGCATGCAGCTAAAAGCATCAAGAAGACAATAACCATCACTCTTTTCATAGTCGTATGAATTGCATTGACCTATTTAAAGATTACTCCGGCGTCCGTACAATCTGCAACGGCGCCCGAATGGACTGCATGTAATTATAATTCAGTTCGACGCGTAACGGTGTTTCATATGCAGGCACATTGCCTACCTGAAACGTACACACAAATCTTCCCTTGCCATTACCTAACCGCACAAAGCCTTCCTGAGGCACGCATTTTGCAGCGCCACCCCCTGCAAGTTCCGCATGAAACTGGACTTCATCAAAATCCTTGTAGCGCAATCCACCCGGACACTGGGTGATACTTGCTCGGGGTGATACAACTCTGCCCGAACCTAAATTTGCAACTTCTATCTGAAAGATTGCTTTACTCCCAACCATATCAACATTAACGTTCGTTACTCCGACAGGTCCGCCTTGACCACCACCAACGCCAAAATCACGAACATTGCACGCACGTTGTGTTCCTGTGATTTCAAAAAAGTCTGGGTCAATACAAACTTGTGGAGCTGCAACAGTTCTATACTCGTAACACGCGGTAGCAACAATCGGTGGCTCATATGTATCAACATCAGGTGGCAATAAAATACTGCTGGATTCAAACTCCACCGTGTTAAAGCCCCCGTCAATCGCAAATTCACTTTTTCCCGGCAAATCTCCGCATGTCTGGCGTTCGTTGAGTCCACGAATAATACTTTTATCAAATCCTCCAAGCTGGATGATGCATTGCTGGAACTGTTCTCTCCCTAAATCATAATTACCGAGATTGCGAAGTTCAAGCAACACAACCAAATCCGACGTATCATATATCTGTCGCGGCGGAACATTTTGGACAAAATTCATTTCAACTCCTCTTGTTCCGGAACGAACATACTTTGTTACTGCTGATAATTCCTGTGCATTTTCCGGAGTTCTTGGTGTACAGCTTATAACAAAAAGCAATAATGCAAGCAATATCACCACTTTTTTCATATGTCCTCTAAATCATTAAATCTTTTTAAATCTTTCATCGGATGCGCTGAACGATAAATTCGCCTGGAGCAGTTGTTTTGTACGTGTATTGAAGTGTCGCTGACAACGCAGACGTATACGCTCCTTGTCGTGGCTCTGTTCTTGAACAAACAACAATATTCCTCTTTTGTTTAAGCTCATCTTCAGTTATTTCTCGCTTATTGCAGGTCAATGGCTTCGTACCAAGCCGCACATCATCTATCCTGATGGGTGAAAAGACGTCGCCTCTCCCTCTATTTTCAATCGTAAATACGAATTCAATCCGAACGTCCTCTCCTGCAGGAGTCACCACTTCTTCAACTTGGGTAAAAGCTATCGGGGCTCCTTGTCCTGAAAAGCGTTGCTTCGCCTGAACAGTGCAGCTTGACTGTTCTCGTTCGATGTCCAGCAGCGCAGGATTGATACAGACGTCTGCATTGAGGATAGTCATGTACTCATAGATTGCAAGCAACAGATATTTTGCACGGTACTCTTTTGCACCCGGTGGAACGTTTGTCTGTTCACCAAAAAACTCCTGGACGTAAAAATCTCCTAATGTATTGCTTTCACTTCTCCCTTTCAAGGGCAGCATCTCAATTTCCTGTTCACGGATGGGGGTGTATGTTTGGTCTAATCCGATGATTGCAATTCGTCCAAAGGTATCGTACGCGCCTTTGTTGCTGATTTGTGCTGCGATGGTAAAAGAGGTTCCTTCAAAGATGCGGGATGGCGGATGATTGGGCACGAGCTGAATGTCAATACCTTCTGTTCCTGATTTATAGTTGACATCGATGGGGTCGTTTGCAGTGTTCTGTCCGCAGGCACTTAATAACAGTATGAGTACAAGTAAACTAATCATATTTTTCATGGTCTAACCTCTGATGCTGACGCAACAGACTCCGTCGGCTGATACACGGTTATCAAAAACTCTTTTGTAATCCGGTAATCATAGGTAATCGTGCTGATGAAGTAACGATGCACAGGCAATTTCGGAAATCTGTATTCATCGTCCATCATCAAGTCACACAAAGCAAATCTGAATTCCTGTACTTTTTCTCTTCCAATCGTCGTTAATTCAGGATTGACAAAAAATTCTCCCTGCTGTTGCAGCTTGCATTCAGGTCCTGGTGTAAAATGTTGTGCGTCCATCGCAATGTGAGCGCGCGATATTCTCAATAACTCACCACTCCCACTGTTTTTTACTGTTGCAATGAGCTGCGGGTCAACCGTTTCAATGATTGGATTTTGCGGAGGCTGTCCGACAATAAAATCAAGCCGTACAGAATCCGGTGGGCCACGTGGTTGTGCTGCAGCTGATGAAATCGCCTGTGCATATGATGTTCCAAAAAAGTTCTGTGCAACATCTTCAAGCAGTTGCTTTTGGTCACCAACAAAAAAGCGATGCAATCCGACCGTTGTTGTCAATCCGTATGCTGTTGTTTTTACTACCCACTTCCCTTGACCTGATGGCAATGGCTGTGATGACCTACAGTTAAAAGCAAATGCACGGCTTTCTTCAACAACACTTGTATGAATCGGCAAACCGTCAATCTTCTGGTTTCCTGCTTCGTACGTGCAGGTGATATCAAATTCCAATTGCTGCTTTCTCGGATTTTTCACGTCGAGAACAAATGGTACGGCATCATCATTATTTATTTTATCCAGTTTATCTCCTTTGTTAATAGTAAATGATGTTGGTTCGCGCTGTGCTTCGTCGATTGTTCCAATCACGCGCGAATCCTGCTTTTCTCCGCGTGCAACTTTCATACATTCTTCATGCGCTTCGAGGTCAGTTTTTTCTAAAGGTTTGCATCTTGATTCGGCTTGTCTGCGTTTGACACACTCCTCCATGCTGAGTGCGCCCGGTTGTGCAACGTTTTGGATGCAGGCAAGCTGTGAAAGGACAATATGCTCTCCTTTTGGGAGTTGTGCTTCTACCTGCGCGCGTGCCTGCTGAAATTGTTCAAGTGCAGGTATCTGCTGCGCATGCCCTATGCTTGGAATAATGTTGCCCATGACGGTGAGAAAGATGATACCTACTCCTACGGCTTTCATGAAAATAGCACCTGCTCTATGTCTATACTGTTCTGCGTCAATGTACGCCAATCCAAGAATAATCCACCATGGCATGACGCGGATGTAATAGCCCATTGTTTCCGGAACCGTTAATCCAAATGAACTGATAAGAAAATCATACGCTCCGATATCATAAAAATAGATAAGAACAGCAGGCAGCAATCGCGGTCCGAGAAGACTTTTTATTCCAAAGAGGAATCCGCCGATAATGAATAACGGAATTCCGATGCGCAAAAATTCAGGATTGAACGGAAAGCTGTATCGGTTGAGATAAATCACAACACCAATAGCAAGGACAAAACCTTCGCCCCTAATGACAAACAAGCTGAAAAAACCCAGCAAGATTGTTGATAGAACAATAGCAGTATAGCCTGTTTTGTCTACATAGCCAAAAATCTCAAGGAAGAACTTCCCCATACCCAATAAGACAAGAACCATCTCTGCGCGTGGAAAACCGAAGCTGCTGATGTATGATGCGCCCCGCCCAAAAAAGCGTTTGCCGGTTTCAACGCGTTGCGGAAAAATCTCTTTTGTTTTTTGCCAGTCTTTAGACATGTAGTTTTTTGCTCGTGCAAACTTGCCGCCATCATTCTCCTCTGCCATCTCGTCAACCATTTTATTGAATTTTTTACTATATTCTTTATATTCATCAGTTTTATAGTAATTTTTGAAACTTCCATCTCTTTTGTAATATTCTTCCATTCGTGCCAGTCGTCCCGCTTCTCCTCCACTCACCACTGGTTTAACGGGTTCGGGCGTTGCTTTTTCGGTTTTTGCAGGCGCAGCTGGTTTAGGTGTTGCTTTTGCTGGTTCTGGTTTAGAAGCTATATCTGCCATCCTCTTTTCAATCCAGAATTAAACGAGCGCACTATAAAAACATTTAGCTTTCAAAAGCTGATGTGCTCAAAAATCGTATTTTTGACATGTTTAGTGGATTATGACGGCAGACAAAGTTTATTGCGTTTTTAGTCGTAGTTGTTGAAGCAAAAGGAAGGCGAAAAAATCTTACGTAAACGTTTTTTTTTCTTCCTGAATGTAACGTCAGAACGTTTACGTAACATCGTCATTCCGACTTTACTTGATAAGTTTCAGGAACTCCTCTTTTGTAATGTTTGCCTGCTTCAAAATGCTCAAGAGTGTCCCTGAAAAAATTTCTTTATTTGCGTGCAATGGAACAGTGGCATACAATCCTTTTCCTTCATCACTCTTTTTATACAGCGTTACATGGCTTCCTCTTTGCCGTTTAACGTCAAAACCTTGTTTTTGGAGGAAAGCAATCATTTCTTTTCCAGAAACACGAGGAAGTTTCATATAGAAAGCGCAATATCAAATGTTCCTGAGAATGATTCTGGAATAATAAATTTCTTTTTGAGTTGTTCTTTGGTAATGCCAAGCATATCCAGCAATAAATCTATGTCGCCTTGTTCTACCATCGTTTCAACATGACATTCTACTGCTTCTTTGAGATTTATCTTTGCTTCCTCAACAGAATCTCCTTGACTTGCAACATCAAGTTCAGGACACCAAGAGGAGTAACCTCCTTGCTCTTTCTTCACAATTACTGTTAAAATGAGTTCCTTAGCCATAATTCAATATTCCCTAGAACGTTTAAATACTTTACTAAAAAATACGTCTTCTTATTTCTTCTGCACTCCATCAAAAAGTAAAAGATTATCAGACGTTAAACTCAGTGGTCTCAAGCTTTAAATAAAAGTCTATCTTTAAATAAGAGAAATGGACATAGAAACGCCTTCAAAAGAAGTTTTACTCAAAGACTTACGCGCCATTGCAGTCGAAGGACGTTCTAAACTTGAAGCAAAGGGCATAACAGAATCGGACATCCAAAGCATTGTTCACAAAAATAGGAGAAAGTAACGCTTCAGAAAATAGCAGTTTTACCTCGCTGCCAGTATCACCGTAATCTTTCGTATATCCAATGTTCTTTCCGGCTTTATCTTAATCGCGTTATTCCCTCGTTCAATATCTCGTGACACTTCCTTTTCCAAAAACACATCTTTGCTGTCAAACCCGTTGATATGACCATTGACAATCAGCTGTCCCTGTTTACGGTCAATACTATCGACAAAATCCAATCGTATAATCACATCTTTGCTGTCGTTCTGGATGCCTCTGAACTGTTCTTCACTCACATCAAAATAGTACACTGGGAAATCGACTTCTTTTAATTCTGCTTCAACAGCAAGCTGTGCAACAATATAATCGCCGCGTTCAATGCTCAATGAAATTTCATTTTCTCCGCGTCGTACATACGACACCGGAAATTCTAATTTCATGCGCTGTACGCCGCAATCAGGAACGCCTGAATACACATTGAATTCATTGACAAAAATGTCCAATGGTGATGCAGTATTGATGTTACAGTCCGGCTGAAACTTTAGAAACACTTTTTCCAGATTGTTATACTCTGTATTTGAAATTAAAAAGACGCTTCTGCTTCGTGTAGCATCGGTGTCCGTGACATCCGCAGTTACTTTCACGTCCTGTAATGTCGCGCCATTCGTTCTCCAGAAGGCTGCTCCGGGTGACGAAGCCTGGAACAACAGCGAATTTTCCTGTTTCAAAAGCCTGATTGGGATGCTGATGGGCGCAATATTTGCTAAATCGCCCTGAAAAATAACCTGCTCATTCAATGTGATGGTCAGCTGTCCTTTGAACTCCTGAACATTGAAACTGAGCAACACATTTTCAGTGTTTGCAATGTCACCAATGTGGAAACTCATTGATGCATCCGAAGACGAAAACAATGAACGGGAAACCTGTAAGGATGGGCGCTGTTCTATGACAACCCCTTTGGTATGTGTAAAAAGATGCACCGTTGGAATGCTATGCTCAACTTTTTTCTGGCTGAGAAAATCAACTCGTCCGGGCGTTTCATTAAGCAATGTTGCATTTTTTCCGGAACTTCGTAAACCTGTCCCGCTGAACCTAATATCTTCACCAAGAAGCTCTGCCCTATCATCGGGCTGCAAAAAGATGATATACAAAACAATCATCCCTGCTATCACTGCAATCAACGTCGCAGCTGCTGCTGCCTGTCCTCTTTTCGACTTCATGCTATTTTCCAAAATATTTATTAGTATATAAAGATGTTGCCAGCTAATGAAAGTATTTATAGCTGATTTCAAGAAAGGATTTGTACGGTTTCTTGTGACTTCTCCTGAGGATGCGTGGCATCTCTCTCAGCTCATCGAGGAGGGCGACCATCTGCGTGGAAAAACAACGCGCAAGGTGACATTAGGAAGCGCAGACGCAAAAACAACTCATGTAACACGAATAGTTACTCTTGAAATCGTTGTCGAGCGCATCGAATACGAAGGCTCTGATGTGCGTGTGAGTGGAAAGATTACTGATGCTCCTGAAGACATGCCGCGAGGCAGTTACCACACTCTTCAGATGGAATTGCATCAGGAATATACGCTGACAAAAGAAGAATGGTTGTCGCATCATAAGAATTATTTGAAAGAAGCGACAAAAGTTTCCGAAGCGATTCTCATTTGCGTTTTTGATAGGGACGAAGCGTTTATCGCTCGAACACAGCAATGGGGCATCGAAACTCTCAACATCTTAAAAGGCAACCCTCAGAAAAAAGAATTGCGTGCCCAATCGTCAGGCTCGTTGTACAAAGACATCGCAGAACAGCTTGCGCGGTACAATGAGCGTTTTGCTCCGCAGTTTATCATCGTCGCTAGCCCAGCATTCTACAAGAATGAGGTTGCTGCGCTCGTTTCGGCAGACATTAAAAAGAAACTCATCATCGCAACCTGTAATTCTGTTCAGGAAAACGCGCTGCAGGAAGTGTTGCAGCGTCCCGAAACGCAGGCAGCATTGCGCAACAATCGTGTTGCAGTCGAACATGCGTTAGTAGAGAAACTTCTCACAATTATTGCAAAGAATGGCGCAGCAACCTATGGTTTTTCCCATGTAAAAGCAGCCGCAGATGCAGGCGCAGTTGAAGAATTATTGATTACGACAAAACTTATTAAAGAACGTCAGCAGAAAAAAACATTTGCTGACATTGCATCATTGATGAAAAATGTTGATTCCATGAAGGGCACTATCCACGTCATCAGCGCAGAACATGAAGCAGGAAAAAAGTTACAGGGGCTTGGCGGGATTGCTGCGCTGTTGAGGTATAAACTGGAATAATTTTTCAAAGGACGTACTTGAAAGTCTGTTCATGTATATTTCTTGATGGTACACACTCATTGGATAATGCAAACTTCAATGTGTTGCAAACGTCGCACTTATTCAGAGTGGTTGTTGAAGCAGAAGGAAGGCAAAAAAAGTTACGTACGTTTTATTTTTTTCTTCCTGTCAAGAACCACTATTATCATGCCACACTGGTGGTTTGTTGGAAACACCTGTTTCTAACATGCTCAGAAACTTTCACCACCAGTGTACAAACTTTGAAAGTTTCTGACATTTCGTAGCGATGGTTAATTAAAATTTATTTAAAATGCCAAAACGTAACATATTAATAGTAGTACTGTTTATTCCCACTCCAGTAACAAAACCCAAGTGACGTAAAAAAAAGGAGGGGTTGTATTATGATTGTGAAAGAAGACTTTTTAAACAATATACGTCGTTATTTCGACCTGAACCTTTATGAGGTGAAGCTCTGGTCAGCATTACTCAGCCGCGGCGTTTCTACCGCAGGAGAATTATCAGACATCGCTGATGTTCCCCGTTCACGTTCGTATGATGTTCTTGAAAGCTTGGAAAAGAAAGGCTTTGTTGTCATGAAGTTAGGCAAGCCCATAAAATATCTTGCCGTTCCGCCATCTGAAGTTGTTGAGCGCGTGAAGAAAAACATGCACTCTGAAGCACAGGAAAAAATCAATCGTCTTGAATCATTGAAGCAAACAGAATTACTGAAAGAGCTTGAACTTTTGCACACACAGGGTGTTGAACTTATTGAACCTTCTGAACTGAGCGGTTCAATCCGTGGCCGTACAAACTTATACAACCATATCGAACAATCAATCCGCGAAGCAAAAAAGCGTGTCACAGTGATGACAACTTCCCAAGGATTAGTTCGCAAAGTTGAAGGCTTAAAAAATGCTCTTGAGCAGGCAAAGAAACGTGGTGTTGACATTCGAATTGCTGCGCCGCTGACGAAAGAAGCACTTGATGCAGCGAAAGAACTCAAAGGCATTGCAGATGTGCGTCATGTTGACAAAGTAAAAGCACGTTTTTGTGTCGTTGACGGAAAGAACCTAATATTCACCGTTCTCGATGATAACGATGTTCATCCAACCTACGACTGCGGTGTATGGGTTAATACACCATTTTTCGCATCCGCGATGGATAACTTATTTGACTTAGCGTGGGACGGAAAAGCAAAGAAGTAGGTTTATAAAGTTCTTCTTTTTATTTCTTGTTCATGAGTGACAAGCTGAAGCAGCTCCATCCTTACGAGCGTGCTGTGTTACCTCTCGTACACAACACCTCTAAATCTGAGCTCGTAAAAACAAGCGGTTTGAAAGACGTTGAAGTGATGCGTGCGCTTGAATGGCTTGAAAACAAAAAGCTCATTTCTTCACAAAAAAAGAACACGTTCTTAGTGCAGTTAAGTCCCTCTGGAATAACCTATGCGCGCGATTGTCTTCCTGAAAGAAAGCTGCTCTCGATGCTTCCGGCGAAGTTTGATGACATCAAGAAAAACGTTTCATCGGAAGAATTGAATGCTGCTCTTGGCGTTCTGCGCAGTTTAAGTGCAATAGAGATGAAAAAGACTCCCAAAGGCTTGTTTATAGAACTGAAGCCGCAGGGTCATGCACTGAACGCAAAAAAAACAGATGAAGAGCTCTTTCTTCAGCAACAGTTTCCGTTTGAAAAAGACACACTCAAAGAAACTTCACAAAAAACATTGAATTCCCTAATAAAACGGGGCATTGTTGCCATTCACGAAGAAAAAGAAATTATTGTTCAGCGCACGTCACTTGGAGATGCGCTCGCGAAAGAACTTTCAAAAAACTCACATGCTAATATTCTTGGCAGATTAACATCACAGATAATTACGTCAGGTGAGTGGAAAAAGAGCGAGTTTCGTTCGTACGATGTTAAAGTCAATGTCCCTCCTGTCTGGAATGGTCGAAAGCATATGGTAACACAGGCGGTTGAGTACATCAAGCGCATCTGGATTGAACTCGGTTTTAAGGAAATGTCCGGGCGCATGATTGAAACTGCATTTTGGGATTTGGATGCTTTATTTGTTCCACAAGACCATCCTGCCCGCGACATGCAAGACACTTTTTATGTTGCATCTCCCCCAGGAACTCTGCCACCACTTGCAAAAAAAGTAAAAGCAGTTCATGAAACCGGCGCAGATACCGGTAGCAAAGGCTGGGGTAAAGGATGGAGCGAGGATGAAGCAAAGCAGCTCATGTTACGAACCCACACCACAGTTCTGAGTGCCCAAACGATAGCAAAACTGAAACAAAGTGATTTGCCCGCAAAATTTTTCGCCGTTGGAAAAGTCTTTCGCAACGAAGTACTTGACTGGAAACATCTGTTTGAGTTTTATCAGGTCGAAGGCATTGTTGTTGACCCACACGCCAATCTTCAGCATCTCAAGGGATATTTGAAAGAATTTTACAAAAAAATGGGGTATCCTGATGTGAGAATTCGTCCTGCACATTTTCCATACACTGAACCGAGCTGCGAGGTTGAGGTTTTTCATCCCGTAAAAAAAGAATGGATGGAACTCGGTGGCGCGGGTATCTTTCGGCCTGAAGTCGTCATTCCTCTGCTGGGCAAAGACGTTCCCGTGCTTGCCTGGGGTCTTGGACTCGATAGAATTATAAGTTCCAGATACGCTCTTACCGATATTCGTGATTTATACAATAATGATGTAAAAATGCTGCGGGAAGCAGAACTGTGGGTGAAATAACATGCCAGGACAAAAAATTGAGTTAAAGCCAAACGAGCCGTTTTTAAAAAGTCAGCCGCTGATGGAGAAAAAGGTAAGCATCAGCCTGAGAAGCGTCGTGTTCGTTATAGTTACTGTTCTTTTGTTGTCGAGTTCATTTCTTACCGGGCGCTATTTGTTTCCATCAACCATACCGATTGGAAGTGTTTTCGCATCGATAACAGATAATGTTGCAGAACAAACTTCAGAAGAAACTGCTGAACCAGAAGTTACAGAAGCAGTCGAAGCAGCGCTTGTTGAAGAATCAGCAAGTGCGGACAATGAAACTCTAGAAGAAACAAGTGCAACAGTCATTGAAGAAGCAGACATTCCCGCGGAAACTACAACAACATCCCAATCGGTCGTAACATCGTACAGCAATGTCAAGCTCGAATTCACACGCGTTCCTGCATTTAAATGGAGTGAGGCAGGTGGATACGGCACAATCAAGACCATTTATTATACCGTGACAAACAATGAAGCAGGAATCATTAAACCGTCGTACTTTTCTGTCATTATCGAGGGCTATGCGCCAACTGAACGCAGTATCACTGTATCCGTGCCGAAGAATACTGCAGAAATCACCGCAGGAAAAAAAGTACAGAATGCTTTTGATAAAAGTATCGCATATGCCTCATCCGCAACTGACCCTGCAAATGTTAAAGTAACACTCGAGCTTTATGACGAAAACAAAAAATTAGTCGCAAAAGCAGAACAGGAGTTTAATCTGAAAGGATAGTTATGCCGACAGTAACATTGAATCGTGACGTGTTTGAGTCTCTTCTTGGTAAGAAAATTCCTGTCGAACAGCTGAAACAACATATTGCCATGATTGGCACTGCTCTTGAAAATATCACGGACAAAGAAATTGTTGTTGAGGTGTTCCCTAACAGGCCGGATATGTTGAATGAGCAGGGATTTGCGCGTGCATTGCGTTCTTACCTTGGCATAAAAACAGGACTCGCAACATATCCGATAAAATCCAGCGGATGTAAAGTAATTGTTCATCCGTCGGTAACGATGCGACCATACACTGCCTGTGCGATTGTCAAAAACCTCAATTTTGATGACGAGCGCATTCGGGAAGTCATGCAGGTGCAGGAAAAGCTCGCAACCACGCACGGAAGAAATCGAAAAAAATCTGCCTATGGCATCTATCCGCTTGACACTATCACCTTTCCAATAACCTACAAAGCGCTTGACCCAACTGATGTCACATTCCAGCCGCTTGGTTTTGACAAGCCGATGAAAGCTGCTCATGTGCTTGAACAGCATCCGAAAGGAAAAGCCTATGCACATCTGACAAAAGACTGGAAAAAGTTCCCATTCTTTATCGATGCAAAAGGACAGGTACTTTGCATGTTGCCATTCACCAATTCACATACTACAGGAAAGATTACAGAATCAACACATGATGTCTTCATTGAATGCACAGGCACAGACGAAAACAATGTTTCTGTCGCGCTGAACATTATTGTGACGATGCTTGCAGATATGGGAGGTACGTTGTACAGTATCGATGTTCATTACCACAAGGGCAAAAAGACAACTCCTGACCTCACACCACATGACATGACGCTTGATGTTGAGTACGTGAACAAACTTCTCGGCCTTTCATTAAGCCAGAAAGAAGCTCTGCAGCTGCTCCATCAGATGGGCTATGGAACAAGTAAAAACAAGGTGCTTGTCCCTGCATATCGTGCAGATATCCTTCATCAGGTTGACCTTGTCGAGGACATCGCAATCGCTTACGGGTTTGACAAATTCAAAGGCGAAATCCCGCGTGTTGCGACCATTGCAGAAGAAAATGTTCTGGAGCGATTTAAAATACAGCTTTTGGAATTACTGATTGGCGCAAGCTTTCAGGAAACGCGCAGCTATCACTTGATGGGACATGAACAGCTGACATTGATGATGAATACAACAACTCCAATAATTCATCTGAAAAATGCGCTTGTTGACTATGGTTGTTTGCGTAATAGTATCATTCCAAGCTTGCTCAACATCTTGCAGCGCAACCAGCATTATGACAATCCGCAGCTTCTCATGGAAATCGGCACAACCTTCCATGCGGATAAAAAAGCCGAACATGGAATTAAAGAAACAACCTCACTCGCTCTTGCGATGTGCGATGAAAAAGCAGACTTTACAAAAATACGACAAATAATAGACTTGATTGGGCGTTCGTTGGGCATCTCTCTGAATATTTCTGAAATAAGTCATAGTTCGTTTATTGATGGTCGTACTGCCCATACAGAGGGTATGCTTTTTGGCGAACTTCATCCAAAAGTTCTGACACAGTGGAACATGCAGACGCCGGTGGCAGCAGCAGAGATTGATGTTGATGCGTTGTTTGAATTAGTGAGAGCAAAGGCGATATTGAAAAGTTAAATAAGTGGGTTTACCCCACTGTTGTTTTTGTCAAAAGAACAACGGGGGTGGGGAGCGACCCACTATGAGTGTAGATTGGAAAAGAGGTATAAATTTATTGCGAAAAGCATTTCGCAAGCAAGACTTGCCAGTGTACTGGCATCGAAACAGTCCACATACCTATCAGGTATGGCAGCATGGAGTCATGCTTGTATTTTGTCGTCGTTATTGTGATTCTTATACTGAATTTGTTGATTGGCTTCCTCATTCAAAATTGCCAGACTATATTGGATTGCAAGCAATCCCCGATGAAGGAACTCTTTGCAAGGAAGAGAGAAGGCTTAAGCCTTTTCTCGAGATGGCAGCAGTTTTGCTCATCCTCCCTTTGCTGCCACAATCGTTTGTTGCAGCAGCAGATATGACAGGCTTGCAAACAAAAAAAGCAAGCTCTTACTACATAAAGCGAGTGCTCGTGTCATTTTCACGTCGAGGATTCGCTCGACTTGAATTGATATGCTGGAAGCAGTACATTCTCGGCTGGGAACTTCGTCTTACAAGAAAGGACGAATTGGCAATGCTTAAATCGCTATGGAAGAAGCTTCGAAAGAAGCCTACAACTGTCACCTACGATAAAAAAGGTGACTGTGAGGATTACCACGAGTGGCTTGAAGAACAAGGAATCAGGAGCATTGCTCCAGTAAGAAAAGGAGCAAAAAGAGGTCGTATACGTCGGAAATTAATGAAAAATTTTCCTCAGAAGACCTACAACAAAAGAAACAGGATAGAGAATGTGAATTTCACATTCAAACATCGCTATGGCGATGGATTAAGTGCATATTCTCTCAGAGGAAGACGAGCCGAAATAACAACAAAGATTGTGTGTCACAATCTGTGGGTAAGGCTAAAAGCCTTACTTCACGAACTTTTCAATATCGCCAGAGCAAAGAAAGGTATTTAAACCGACTGTCGTGCGTGTTTCTCGTGGGCCAGTAGCTCAGTCCGGTAGAGCGCATCGTTCGCAACGATGAGGCCTCGGGAGATGCAGACGCATCCGAGAATTCAAATCCCGACTGGTCCATTTTTGTTTTCTGAAACACAGACTGAAAAATAACGTTTATGTTAGTTTATAAAGCTGTTCGTTAGTAATGGATGCTATTATTCGTTAGTAATGGAAACATTTAGAGCGACGCACTCATAAAACGAACAAAAGGAGCGATTAAACTTTACTTGAAATAATCTTTTACGACAACATCTTCTAACACCATAAGCGTATCAATGAGTCGTACGTCAACATCTGTTTGTTTAATGACCCGACCAAAATCAGTACATCCAAGAATTATTGCTTCAGCACCTTTCTTGTGCAAATTTTTCACCACTTCAATCATATTTTTTTGGTCATCAGGTAATGTTTTATTATTTAAAATTCGTTCAATACATGAATCAATAAAATTCTGTTCTGATGGGATAATCACATTAATGCCTAATTTCTGAAGTTCGTTATGGTGCAATCTCTGCTGTATCGTGGTTGTCGTTGCAATCAGCCCGACGTTGTTAAGATTTTTTTCTTTACAAAATTTTCCTGTTTCCATGATGATATTCATCAATGGTATTGCTGTTCTTTTCTTCAGCTCATCAAAGAAAATATGGACACTATTGCACGGAATCACAATAAGACCAACACGAAGAGTACTCAATCGTTCAACCGAAGCAAGAAGTTTACTCAACACGCTCGGACATGGCTCGCCATGAATAAGCCTTAATTCTTCGTCAACAGTCATCGGAACATTTTCCATAATAAGATGTGGCTGTTCATTACAGAGCGCCTTTATTCGTTTATTTACCTCAACGCAGAATCCACTGCTTGTTTCTGTTCCAAGTCCACCGACAATACCGAGTGAATTCCATTTCATGATAAGCATAATCCTTTCTTCCTTCTTATTCATAATTGAATATAATTCAAAAAGTGAGCAGAAAATTAATAAGAATCGAAGTCCCCTCTAATTTGGAGGGGTTGAGAAAAACCCAGTGAGTACTTTCTGATTTTGGTGTAGTGCTGCCATCGTCAGTTCATATCGTGGGTCTCCAAACTCTTTCCATTGCTTTGCGAGATATTTGAGCAGTGTCTTGCCAGACACGTTTCCAATGGACGATATGAAATAGCTGCCACTCCACAGCTGCCCATCTGTAAGTGCTTCGCGTAATATTGGGAAGCATCTCTGCAAGAATGCTGATGATTTACCTTTGAGTTTTCCCAATACAATCTCACGCGGATCTTTTGTACTGACAAACAAATGGATGTGGTCAGGCATTGGCTCGATGGCTAATGCAATCCAATTATTTTCTTTGCAGATTGCTTCAATCACAATTCGCAGCAGCACTCGTACTTCATGGAATAGTATCTTTACTCGTCCTCTTGGGCACCAGACAATGTGAAAGTTGAGCATGTATTTACAGTGGCGTGTGCTTCTGAATTGTTGCATTTTTTCTTCAAGTTCTTCACAGTATTTCCAAGGGTTAAAGTGCTTTGTTGGGTCGATATCTAATGCTCTTTTTTCAAGCATCTTGACTACTTTCCAATTCACATTTCTCATTGCATTCCACTTCGCCATTTTTCCACCTCAGAGCGTGCTCTTCGAGCCCGCCGACGAAGTGGGCTTTGAGCAAACGACTCATGTTATTTTCAGCGAAGCGGTTTTCCCGAAGGAAAAAGAAAAGAACAATGAAGTTGTTTGCGTACCACTTCAAATCTATTCTGCGGAGCGGGCACTAATGAAAGCCACTGGACAAATGATATGCTTCACTAAATGCTGAGAAATAAGCTCATTTTTGCCTTTTTCAGAGCCACTGGACAAAAAATAAGCTCCACTGGACAACCCTGTGCGTGAGGTATATAAATGGATAAATCAAGAAAGTTGTGATGAAAACATACCAATTCCGCTTGTATCCAAACAAGCATGTCGAGCAGAAGATGTTTGACACTATTGAATTGTGCAGGCAGACGTACAACATTCTTTTAGGCGAGCTGCAAGAACAAAAAGTCATCGACAAAGCGCAGATTCAGGGCATCATCCCTGACATCAAAATCTGCGAAAGCAGATTCAAAAAGCTTTATTCAAAGACAATGCAGTACGAATGTCACCGCCTGTTCTCAAACCTGCGTGCTTTGTCGCAGACGAAGAAGCGAGGTAGAAACGTTGGCTCATTGCGCTTCAAAGGCAAAGGCTGGTTCAAGACGTTTACGTACAATCAAAGCGGATTCAAACTGCTCGGGACTGGTATGCGCTACAACACGCTTCGCCTGTCAAAGATTGGCGATATTCCTATTCGCTGCCATCGCGCTATCAAAGGTCAGGTGAAACAAGTCACAATCAAGCATGAACAATCAGGCAAGTGGTTTGCTTATGTTGTCAGCGATGAAAAGAAGTCTGTTGTGCAGCAGCCAATCACGAAAGTTGTTGGTATTGATGTTGGACTGGACAATTTTGTGTATGACAGTGATGGTCATGCGGTGAAGAATCCAAGACACCTAAAGAAGAATGAAGTCACATTGACAAAGTTGCAGCGCAAACTTTCAACAAAAAAGAAAGGCAGCAAAAATCGTGCTAAACAGAGGATACAAGTAGCTCGCCAGCATGAAAAAATAAAAAACATCCGCACAGATTTCCTGCATAAAATTTCCTATTATTACACAACAAATTATGATGCGATTGGCATGGAAGACATGTCAATGCAAATAAAAAAAGATATGTTTTCAAAATCAAGGCAGGATGCATCGTGGGGACGACTGCGACAGTTCATAGCGTACAAGGCTGCAAGTGCTGGTAAGCTGTTGATACCTGTTGCGACGAAAGGAACGACACAACGATGTAGCCAGTGCCAAACAATAGTGCCAAAAGAATTATGGCAGAGAACCCATGAATGCAGAAGCTGTGGTTTTACAGCAACGAGAGATTACAATTCGGCACTGGAGATAAAGCGTCTGACGCTCAAAGAAATAGGCTGGGGCACAGCCGAATCAACGCTTGTGGAGATGGAGCAGGTAGTTCCGTCGATGAAACAAGAGGCTCCTCTCTTTTAGAGGGAGAGTATGTCAC
>Ga0209542_10004331_pt1 | contig 29247 bp, 23 predicted proteins | sample RifCSPhighO2_01_FD_184028 | JGI IMG/M metagenome (GOLD analysis project Ga0209542, IMG submission 184028) | Soil microbial communities from Rifle, Colorado - Rifle CSP2_plank highO2_0.1 (SPAdes) (version 2) | ecosystem: Environmental > Terrestrial > Deep subsurface > Rock core/Sediment ... | reverse complement strand
CTATCTGGGTGCCAAGCTAAAATTCCTGACGCTTTGCCTTTTTCTATGAGCGAGAGCATATTGTTGAAAATAGGTCTGCCCGGCTCTTTAGCGGTCTGTGATTCAATAAAAGTTTCAACAATTTCTAACTGCTCTCGCGTGGCAAATTCTTTCAACTCGTCAATCTGCGATTCAATACTCAAAATCTGACGATCTGGCTCGTCGGTAGATTTTCTCGCATACAGAAAGAATTTGTTCATAGAAAAAGGTTTATGTTAAATATTGATAATTATTCGCTTCAAGATTGGCTCGCAAAACGAAGTTTTGAATGATGTACTCATCATAAACCCCCCGCCTCGCGTCCCGCTCGCTTCTTTTGGATTTCAAAAACCCTTGGGCTATTCTCTCGGAAACCCCCGTCGCGTCGCTTTGCGACGCTCCGCATTTTGACGAAAAAACGAATTCTGAAACTTGGCTGCGGGGCAGGGATTCGAACCCCAATAAATAGCTTCAAAGGCTACTGTCCTACCTTTAGACGACCCCGCAATAATTTATTTCCACAACATTTTCATCAGCGCCAGCTCAACCGGCAAGAGCGGTTGAGAAGTTTTTTTCAGGTTGTCTTGCGCTTCCATCAGAGCGATGAGAATGGCGCTCAAATCCGCTTGTTCAAAGCGTTTTGACTGCGCTATCATAACGGAGAATTGCTCGTCCGTCAATTCCGGCGCGACCGCGGAGCGCAAAGCGGAGTCTATTTTTACCAGCATCAATTCGCGCAGATAATTCACCAGCGCTTTTAAAAATTCTTCGGGACTGCCGCCGTCGTTGTGAAATTTATTTAGATAAGAAATGGCTCGCGAAAGATTTTTCTCGGCCAATATATCAACAAAATCGCTCAGATGTTTGGGACTCGCGATGCCGAGCATTTCGCGCACGGTTTTTTCCGTCACTTTGGCATCAGCGCGCGACATCACCTGCGCGAAAAGCGACTCGGCGTCGCGCAAGCCGCCCTCGGCGGAATAAGCGATCATCCGCAGGGCGTCTTCGTCCGCGCTCACCTTTTCTTTCTTGGCGATCCTTTCCAGCTTTTCCACTATTTGGGCAACGGAAAATTTCTTGAAATCAAAACGTTGGACGCGAGAGAGAATAGTCGCCGGCATTTTGTCGGCCGAAGTGGTCGCCAAAACAAAAACGGCGTGCTCGGGCGGCTCCTCCAGAGTTTTGAGCAAGGCGTTGAACGCCTCTTTGGTCAGCTGATGCGCTTCGTCTATGATATACACCTTATACTTCAGATGGGCTGGAGACGAACGAATGCCTTCGCGCAATTCCCTGATATCGTCAATGCCGCGGTTGGAAGCGGCATCTATTTCAATAATATCAAGCGCCCTTCCCTCTGAAATGTCCAGGCAATTTTGGCACTCGCCGCAGGGCGCGCCGTCATACGACGACTGCTCCGCTCTCTCCGTTCGCGGGTTGCCGTTTTTGGCTTTTAAGCAATTAATCGCTTTGGCTACGAGACGGGCGATCGTGGTCTTGCCCGTGCCTCTCGGACCGGCAAAAAGATAGGCGTGCGCGACGCTGTTTTTGGCCACGGCGTTTTGAATAGTTTGGACAACATGCTCCTGCCCGATTATCTCGTCAAAATTGCTTGGCCGGTATTTTCTGTATAAAACCACGTTAGACATAAAAAAAATATTTTAATCTTGCAATATTACGAGGTCCGACCTCCAACAACAAAAATATCTCTATTGTTCTGACGCTATATGGCAACAAATAGCCGCGCAACCGGTAAAATTTTATCGGCGGAGGTCAGACCTCAAATCGCTCATTTCTTAAACACGAAGAATTTATAACCGACGAAATTCACCGCCAGGCCGGCCACCGTGCCGCAAACAACGCCGATTGTCCCCCAAAGCGCTTCGGAAACGCCTGTCGGACGGAAAAAGAAAACGAGAGAAAATGCCGTGATATTCACTAAAAATCCGATCAAACTGACAACCAAAAATTGCGCATATTCTGTTTTGGTATTGGTTGTTTTTTTGTGCTGGAATGTCCAAAATCGGTTCCAAAAATAGCTGTTGGTGTTGGCGGCTAAAAATGAAAATGCTTTAAATAGAGTCCATATTGTAATCGTTAAGCCCAATACTGAAAAAAGAGGTGAAGCTGACTCGCCGTCCGAAAGATAAATCAACAAATTAAAAATACCCAAATCAACGAAGAAGTTGGAAGAGCCGACGATGCCGAATTTGCCGATCTGATAAAGCGACGGGATTTTGGCGCTTAAAAGATAAAAAATATAAAGGCTGGCCGGCGCCATTATCGCGAAAATAATGAATAGAAAATTCTGCAAAGGCAGGCGCGCGCTTAAATTAGTCATGATGAAAGGCACCAGCGCCCCGATAAGACCACCCAGAATGGCGCTATACAAAACATCCGTCTTGCGAAATGATAATGTGTTTTCCATATGAGGTCGGGCTTCCGAGAGATCCGATCTCCGCCCGCTGAGTTCAATTTAACATTAGAGCTATTTGTTTTCAAGATGATGAAAGTAGTTGAAATGGATTCTTGTTGTAGGAGATCGGATCTCGCAATATTGAATTTCTGAATTAAATTCAAAATCTAATCTGGCGAGGTCGGGTCTCCAACAACGGGAACATCTATCAACTCCATTCCTCTCTGCAAAGATAAATAGCTCCGAAACAATCGGGATTCAGCAGGCGGAGGCCCGACCTCGAAACAAATAGCCCCGGTGATTATCTTGATTCAGTGGGCGATGCTTCATCGTGCCGTCGGGTGCTGTGAGATCGGGTCTCTAACAAATCTATCCTCTATCTCCATCTCTATCTGCCGGCGGTCACGGCCGTATTTTAAGCGCGACAATTCCTTGATGATTTTCGCTATTTCCATATTGCCCGGCTTGGGAATAGTCGCGATGATGTTAAACGGCTTGGTCACCACTCCGTTTGCTAAAATTTTAGCATACGCGTTGAGGTTGTCCAGATTGGCGATGTCGTTGGCCGCGAATTCCGGCTCAAATTGTTTTTCCAAAAATTGCGCGTCTTCTATGCCGGTGCGAAATATCATCAGCGAGCCGACATTGCCGAACACCGCGTTTTTGATGTTGTCCTTCAACTGAGCGATAAACTGATGCGCCATCACGAGCGAGAGCCTGTATTTGCGCGCCTCGGACAAAATCACTGAAATGGAGTCTGTGGCAAAGCTCTGAAACTCATCTATGTAAAGATAAAAATCTATTCTTTCGTTCTCTTCAATAATATCAGTGCGGGAAAGCGCCGCCATCAGAATCTTGCCCACGATGATCAGGCCCAAGAGACTGCTGTTGATTTCGCCGATTCGCCCTTTTGAAAGATTGATCAAAAGGATTTTTTTAGAATCCATTATTTCGCGAAAATTGATGGAACTTTTCTGCTGAGCGATAATCGGTCGCATAAATTCATTGGCGATGAAAGTGTTGAATTTACTCGTAACATAAGGCGTGATATTGGCCAGTGCCGCGTCTCCACCAGCTTTCTCCGCTTCTTTCTGCCAGAAATTTTTGACAAGGGGGTCGGACGCGCGCGCGAGCTTCATCTTGCGGAAATCCGGATCGGAAAAAACGCGGGGCACTTCCAGCAACGTGGACCCGCTTTCCGGGTCAAGCATCACCAGCATCAGCGCATTGCGAACATACTGCTCAAACATCGGCCCGCCGGTCGCTTTTAAATCATAAAGCTTGTCAAAGATACTGATCATTTCATTCACGATAAAACTTTTTTGCTCCGGAAATCGCGAATCGTATTCAAGCATATTAATACCCAAAGGCCGCTCCAGATCGCCCGGGTCAAACACCACCACATCGTCCGCGCGATGCTTAGGTATTTTGGCCAATACGCGCTCCACCGTTTCGCCGTGCGGGTCAATCATACAAACCCCCTCGCCGTTTTCAATATCCTGAATGATCATATTTTGAAGGGAAACCGATTTACCGGTGCCGGTCTGGCCGAGTATGTAAAAATGACGACGGCGGTCCGCGCGCGTCACGCGCGCTTCTTTTTCTTCTCCGCGATGGATGTTTTTGCCGACGATCACCCCTTCGGTCGGCATGCCGGCCGGCAAAGGAGCGGTGCGCGCTTTCAGAGACTTGATTTTTTTCGTCTCCAGATACGGCGTCGGGAAATGGAAGATGCTCGTCACTTCCTCGGAGTTTAAAATCATCGCTTCGCCTGAATTGAAATTACGGAAAGAAAAGTCGTAAAATAATTTCTGCAGTCTCTTGCCTTTGGCGCGCTGAACGGAGAAACTGTTAAAATTCGGGTTTTCAAATTGAAGAAACGCGTTTTCCAGGCCGGAGAGAATCGCCTCGGCGCGCGTCTGCGTCAGCGCGGAAGCGACCAAGCGCACATCCACGTCAAAACCGGGCTTTTGCGCTTTCTGCTCCAGCGCTTTAACGGTAGCTTCATCTACCGCGCGCGGCGCCAGTTTCTTTTTTTCCTCGTCTTCCTTTTTCTTTTCGGCCGACTGGGTCATCTGGCTGATCATATCCCCGAGCGATTCCAAAGCGTTTTTCATCACGTGGCGATACGCTTCGTGAAAAGATTTTCCGCTCCTCATTTCATAAATAATCTTTTGCGCGCTTTCAGACCAATCGCGATTGGGCCGGATCATTATCTGCATAGCGCACCCCTCGCCGTGGAACTCCAGCTTGGACATCGCGTTGGTGATGAAATTGAGCGGGTCGGTTTCCAGATTTTGATATGTCTTAACCGGTAAAAAAAAGCTTTTGGAAAGCGTTAAAAAAGAACCGGCACTCGCGCCGACCGGGTTGAAAATATTATAATCGTCCACGCGCTCTACATGCGCTCCGCTCAAAAAACTGGTGATCTGCTTCTCGGCGATTTCCACGTAAGCACGCGGCACGGCAATATAAAAATGTATCTCCTCGCCGATGGAGTGCAAAGCAATTTCAAAAGCGAGCGCCGAGGAGCGCCGAAACATTCCCTTGAGCCAGCCGGACGACTTTACCTCGGCAATAGCGCCGTAAAACTGCTCCATCGCCGCGATTACTTTTTTCACGTCAACATTTTGCGAGTTTTTGTCCTTATAAAGAGGCACTGAAACCAAAATCAGCGCCATATTAAGCGCGTAATCTATCTCTTCTTTCAGATGGGTGCGCCTGATGGCCAGAAGAGCGAACACAACGCCCGTCAGAGCGACGAGCGCCATCAGAATAGTTATGTATAAAGCGCCGTTTTCCATTATTTGGTTTCGTGAAGCAGGCCGCGCTCCAATAATATTTTATGCATCCAATCCATCGTCAGCAATTTCTCAATTTCGTCTAAAATATACGGATCGTTCAGACCGCGCGCCGCGAGAACGCCTTCTTCCGGCCCTTTCTCAAAAACAACATTGATAATTTTTTGAATATCGCCGCGTTTTTTATCGTCTACATCGTTGTAAAATTTATCCAGGTGCTCATTGCCGACGGGCGGGGCGACAGGCGAATCATCATCGCTACTGGGTTGCGGCGCTTGAGTACTTCTTAATTTCTCAAATTCTCTGGATCGATCAGCTAAGCGATCCAAATTCTCACGCGCCGCGCCCTCCGAAGCTTTACGCGAAGGACTGGGTGAAAAATCCGGCTTGTTTAACCGTTCCTCCGGCCGATAAGCCGACGCTTCTATTTTATTGTTTTTTGGCGTGTTTTCAGGCATAAGATAAAATTCCTAAATCCTAATTTCTAATAAAAATTCAAATGCCCAATGTCAAAATCAAAAATAATCAGTCATTGGGAAATTTAATCATTGAACATTTTATTAGAAATTAGAGCTTAGAAATTAGAAATTTAATCAAATAAGATTAAGAATCAAACTTTCACTTGGATATCTTTCACTATGTTATCAATCTTAATGATCGCCGAACTTTTTGCCTCCAGAACGGCGTCTTTGGCGGCGCGGCTCGCGACGATCGCTTTTTCAATATTTTCGTGCGAGGCGTATTGATGCGAAGTCGCCCTGGAAGTATACGACTCCGCGTCAACCAGCGCCCGGGCCGCCTGATCGTTGATCAAGTCTTTGGCTTTCGCCTTCACGCTCTCAATTTTATCCAGATCCTTTTGCGAAACTTCCATATGACTTTATAGACTTTTAAGCTTCTCCTTCAACTCCTTTATCTGCCTCTCGTCTATATCCTTCAAAACAACGTCAACCGCCGCGCGGTGCTCTTTTTTCGCCCTGTCTTTTTCTTTCAAAAACTCATCATAAGCCGCCTTGATTGCCGCGGTCGCTTCGCCGACTTCGGGACCGGCAATGTTCTTTTCTGTTTGCAAATCCATATAATGTATTATAGTATTATATTATAAGGTAGTAAACCCCATTAGAAGTCCGACAGTGTCTTTTTGTATTCGCAGGCAGCAGAGCGAAATCGACTAACGTCTTTGGTTGTTTTAATAAATAATCTTTTTATAGACTTCTAACGGGGCGAGGAAAACAAATGCTAATAAACATCTCTCCGGCACAAATTATGCGTATCGCGGCGGTGGCGATTTTAAGCGTAATGTTCGCCCTCTTTTTGAGCTCGTCGCTTCAAGAATCGGCCATTATGGACGAACTGGCGCACATCCCGGCCGGATACTCTTACCTGAAATATCAGGATATGCGCATCAACCCCGAGCACCCTCCCCTGCTCAAAGACATTTCAGCCCTGCCTCTTTTGTTTCTTGATCTTAAATTCCCGGGAAGCTCCAAATCCTGGGCGGCGGACATCAACGGCCAATGGGATTTAGGCCGGGAATTTCTTTACAAAAGCGGCAATAATCCGGACATGATCTTATTCTGGGCGCGGCTTGGGCCGATCGTCTTGACTTTACTGTTCGGATTTTTGCTTTTTAAGCTCGGCTCCGAATTTTTCGGCGCAAAAATCGCCTTGCTTTCTTTAATCCTTTTCGCGTTTTCCCCCGCCATTCTGGCGCACGGCAAATACGTTACCACCGATACTGCCGCCGCGTTCGGCTTTTTCACCGGTATTTTATATTTTCTGCGCTATCTTAAATCGCCGTCAAATAAAAATTTAATAATCGCCGGCGTGTTTTTCGGCATCGCCCAATCTTTGAAATTTTCTCTGGTGCTTTTGGTGCCGTTTCTTTTGGGCATCGTATTTCTTTGGGTACTCGCGAATGAAGAACGACGCGGGTTTATAAATTATTTAAAATCCCTCGCGCTTGGATTTTTAAAAACATTCGTCATCTTCGCAGTCGGATTTATTCTGATCGTCTGGCCTCTTTATCAATTCCATACCTGGAACTACCCCGCCGCGCCCTCCGAAGCTTTACGCGAAGGAGTGGCCGCTCCGGCAACTTTAAGCCAGCGCGCCGAAATATCCGCCATCAAATCCTGCGATGATCTGGATAAGCAAACAATCGGACCGAGCCAATTCCGAGACACCGCCTGCACGCTCAAGCTGTTCCGATTCCGCCCGTTGGCCGATTTGATAACCTGGATGTCGGACAAGCCGATATTGCGGCCATACGCCCAGTACGCGCTCGGCGTGCTGATGGTCGGCACAAGAACCGTCGGCGGCAATACTACTTATTTTCTGGGCGAAGTTTCCAGGGATTCCTGGTGGTATTATTTCCCGACGGTTTATTTCTTAAAAGAACCGCTCGCGATACATATTCTCAGCTTATCAGCTATCTTGATAATACTTTGGGCTTGCTTGAAATCAAGTTTTTATCGCAAACCGGGCAAAATCAGAGCTGTATTGGATTGGCTTAAAAAATATTTCACGCAGGTCACGCTATTCCTCTTTATTGCTTTTTATTTCGCCGTCAGCATGACGGGCAACCTGAATATCGGCGTGCGACACATTATCCCAACCTTCCCGTTTATATTTCTTTTGATATCAGACATCATCACGCGCTTCCTTAAACGTAAACCGGAATTCGTTTTCACCGCTTCACTGGAGACATTTAAAAATTTAGCTGGCTTCTACGCGAAAAAATCGTTTGGTTATATTTTGGTTTTTGGCCTGGTTGGCTGGTATGTTATATCAGTGTTAATTCAATATCCCTACTTCATCGCGTATTTCAACGAAGCGGCCGGCGGTCCGGAAAACGGCTATAAATATGTCGCCGACTCCAACCTTGACTGGGGTCAAGATCTCAAACGACTCGCCCTTTTCGCTGAAGAAAATAATATAGATAAAATTCGTCTGAATTATTTCGGCGGAGGATCTCCCGAATACTATTTAGGCGATAAATTCATCCCTTGGTGGTCGGCTAGAGGCCCGGAGCCTGGCTGGCACGCCATTTCGGCCACATTTCTCGGCGAAGCGCTCGGCCAACCGGTCGGCCGCTTTGAACGCAAACCGCAAGACTCTTATTTCTGGCTGAAAGACAAATCCCCCGTCACCGTCATCGGCCACTCAATATTTGTATACGAAATAAAATAGGCTCTCATCTTACTGAGCCGTTTCCAATTTCGCCACTCGATCTTCTAATCTTCTCAATTGAGCGCCCAGCATCAATAACTCCTGCTCTTGTTTTTCGTATAGAGAGATAAACTTATCCAGTTTCGTGAACAGCGCGCTGGAATTATCTTTCATCCACTTCACATCGCTTTCCACATTAATCAGGCGCTCATCTATCTTATCAAGACGACCGTCCATTTTATCCAGGCGACCGTCCATTTTATCCAGGCGATCATCAATACGCCGAAAATCCTGTTGCACGGCTTGCGCGAACGGCTCAAGCGCTTCCGTAAAAATTTCTTTAATATCTTGTTTGGTGAGTTCAGTCATAATAATGCAATTATACCGCCTTGCGGCAAACTAAGTCAAATACTACTCTCTCAACTTATAATACGCCCGATTTTCAACGCGCAGGTCAATGTAGTCAAGCGAATTTATTTTGTCTTTGATCTCATTTTCCAGAACGCTTTTGATAACGCGTGCCTGCTCTTCCGCCCGGCCGTCAACCGTCATCATTATTTTGAAATCTTTGTCGGTTTGCGCCTCAATATCTCCGTTGTCATTTAAAAAAACAAAATAACTGACGCTCACGCCGGTCTTTTCAAATAATTTTACTTTTATATTATCTGCGAAATCCACCGTTTCTTTGGTATATTTTTCAGATGGTAAGACACTGCCGAATACCGCATTATCGCGAAAAAGCAAAATAGCCGCCCCCACGATCTCCGGCGATTCCTCAAAAATTACCCCATTTTTGTCAAAATAAAAGCACTGGGTCCGCTCGGCTTCGGCGCACGCGATCCCTTTTTTCTCGCGCAATTTCGCCTCAATCGCGATATTATGAATAAATCGTTTTTTAACAGTAACAATCTCCAGTGTTGGTATTTCGTTCTTTATTTTTTCTGAAATCTCGTTAACCGAGAAAAACAGAATATTGCGGCGCGATATGAATAATATACTCCCCTCCAGCTCGGCCAAAGCGATTTTTTTGATTTCTTCGGCCAGCGCCGAGTCAACGCCAGCCACCGACACCGCGCGAACCGAAAAATACCCGCTGAAAAATAAAAAATATAAAACGCCCGCCGCGCCTATGGCGCCGAGCGAGCAATATAAAATTAACCTGATTTTCTTTTTCCTAGCGCGCTTAAGCTGAAGATAGTTTTGAGAGTTGAAAGCTGTCATCTAATTTCTTTCATTCCCATCATAAATGGCTGTAAAGCTTCGGGAATTCTGATACTGCCGTCTTTTTGCTGATAGTTTTCAAGAATAGCAATCATCGGCCGACCGGCAAAAGCAGTCGCGTCATTCATATGAACAAGCTCAACTCTGCCGTCTTTATGCTTAATTTTAGTGTTCAAACGGCGAGATTGATAGTCGGTCATCAGATCGGCGCTATGTGTTTCACGATAGCGATTTTGCCCCGGCATCCAAGTTTCAATATCTATTTGTCGCGCGTCCGGACCTCCCATATCGCCAGTACACACCATTACAACCTGATAAGGCAATCCGAGGCCTTGCATCATATATTCCTGAAGAGCCACAAGAAAGTCTTGCTCTTTAATTGATAGCTCGGGCAAAGAAAAAGATTCCATTTCAAGCTTGTTGAATTGATGCACGCGCAGAATTCCTTTGGTATCCTTGCCATACGACCCTGCCTCTCGTCGAAAAGAAGTGGAAAAACCGATATAGCGCAAGGGCATGCGCGCCTCATCTATCGTCTCATCCATATGCATTGGCCCCATTGTGTGCTCAGCGCTCCCGATCAGATACAAATCGTCTTTTTGAATATAAAACCTTTCTTCTTCCTGACCAGGATCCAGTCGCGCCATTTTCATATAAACACTCGGCTTAATCATTACAGGCGGAATCACCGGGACAAACGGCTTAGTCGGAAAATCGGGAGAAATTTTAGTAGCAATCTCTTTAATGATTTCTGCGTTGGTTAAAACAGAGAAAGCATATTGCGCGATCGCAAATTCCATTAACGCCAACGCGCCTTTTAAATAATAAAATCGACTTCCCGCAACGGCGCTTGCTGTTTTCACATCAATAATATCCAGCGCCTCGCCCAACTCCAAATGATCTTTCGGAGTAAAATCAAATTGAGGAATCTCGCCCCATTTTCTTATTACTTGATTCTCTGATTCGTCTTTTCCGACCGGCACGTCGGCCATAGGCAGATTCGGCAATTTCAGCATTATCTCGCGCAAATCCGCTGAAACCTTTTCCAACTCCGGTTCAAGCTTTTTTATCTCCGTCTTGAGCGTTTGCATCTGATTGATTTTCACGTTGCGTTCGCCATTGTCGGCCGTTCTTTGGATCTCTTCCGAAACGGTATTCTGCTCGGCTCGATAACCTTCAACGATTTTTTGCAAATCGCGCTGTTTTTTATCAAGCGCGATCACTTCGTCAATCAGCACCGGCTTCACGGACTTTTTTGCCAAAGCTGTTTTAACTTCTTCCGTATTTTCTCTGATGTGTTTTATGGATAGCATACGCGCTCGCTTTACTCGCTAAAATCAAAATTTAAAAATCAAAATGCAAAATTTTGGTATTCCGACACAGGTCGGGATGATTTTGAAATTTTACATTGTCATTTTACATTTTGATATTTACACTTTAAATTTTTTGGGTTTCATTGTCGGGAATAACATGACTTCGCGGATCGCGTGCGCGCCGGTCAAAAGAGCGACCAGGCGTTCAATGCCCACGCCCAAGCCAGCTGCCGGAGGCATACCGTATTCCAAAGCAGTGACGAAATCGCGGTCCGTCTTTTGCGCTTCTTTATCGCCGCCCCTTCTCATCTTCTCTTGCTCTTTAAACCGATCCATCTGCTCCGTCGGATCATTCAACTCGGAATAAGCGTTGACCACTTCCATTCCAGCCGCCAAAAGCTGAAACCGCGCGACACTGTCATCTTCGCCGCCTTCAATCCGCTTGGCCAAAGGCGAAAGCTCCAACGGATGATTGATAACAAAAGTCGGCTGGATAAGACGCGGCCTGATCAAGTCTTTATAAATCTCATCGGCGATCTTCCCCTTGCCCGATCCTTTCGGTATTTTCACGCACAATTGCGTGGCTTTTTTCAACATTTGCGCCTGAGTCATTGTGTCGTAATCAATATTCGCGTATTTTTTCAAAAGATCCTTAAATTCAACTATCTCAAAAGCGTTTTGAAAATAGATTATTTTCCCGTCGCGCTCCAGCTGCAGACTCTGTTCCGGCATAACTTGGGCGATGATATGGCGCATCATTCTCTCGGTCATTTTCATAAAATCGCGATAGTTTTTATACGCCGCGTAGCATTCCATCATAGTGAAATCAGGGTTGTGCGTCGCGTCCATTCCTTCATTGCGAAAACATCGCCCTATTTCGTAAACTTTCTCAAACCCGCCCACTAACAACCGCTTCAAATATAATTCGGGCGCCACGCGAAGATACAAATCAAGCTTGAGAGCGTTGAGCTTGGTCTGAAACGGGCGCGCGATCGCCCCGCCCGGAATGTCCTGCAATATCGGAGTCTCCACTTCCATAAAGCCCTCGCTTTCCAAAAATGAACGCAATGCTTTGACGATTTTTGATCGCTTGATAAATATACTTCTCACTTCTTCATTCATCAATAGATCCAAATATCGCTTGCGGTAGCGCTCATCCACGTCGGCTAGGCCATGCCATTTTTCCGGCAAAGGCAAAAGCGCTTTCGCCAAAACGCGGAAGTCGCACACCTCCTGCGTCTGCTCGCCCCGGCGCGTGATGAAAAGCGGTCCGTGCGACTCAACTACGTCTCCCACGTCAACATAGTCCAAGAAAAATTTATAAGTATCCGGCCCGAGCAGATCCTGTTTGAAATAAATCTGGATCGTTCCGGTGCCGTCAAAAATATTCACGAAAGTGGACCCGCCGTGCTCTCGCTTGGCTATCACCCGTCCGGCCAGCCAGACCTTTTTCTGGCTGACGACATATTCGTCAAACTGCTTTTTGGCTTCCGCGATGGAAACATTGCGCCGGGAGATTTCCGGATACGGCTCAACGCCGCTTTTTTTAAGCGCTTCCACTTTCTGCAATTTCAATTTGCGAATTTTATTTAAATTTACAGCCATATTTCTTAGTGCGGGGGCACCAGGGCTCGAACCTGGAGTCTTTTGTTTTGGAGACAAAAATGTTGCCAATTACACCATACCCCCCATCTTGAATGGTTCGTTTATTAAGTAAATTATACCCCGTCAAAAACACTTTTACAATCACACGAGTTAAGATTTTGCGCGTAGTATATTATTTCTTTATCTCTTTGTGGCTTTTGTGCTTGCGGCAATGCTTGCAAAATTTGGACATCTCCAATTTCTTGGTCACCGTCTTTTTGTTTTTAGTCGTCCAATAATTTATATTCTTGCAAACACCGCACTGCATTTTTACCAAATTATCCTGTGACATATTTTTGACTTAATTATTACTTATGAGCCGTTGCCCGGATTTGAACCGGGGACCTACTCCTTACCATGGAGTTGCTCTACCAACTGAGCTACAACGGCATGGTCTGAAATATATCAAAAATAAACATTTTACGCAATATTACGCATAAAAAGAGGAGGTGATTATTCATCACCTCCATAAATTTAAATTACTTAAATTTAGCGGACTGGCCTATCATAGTTCCGACCGGCTTGCCTCTGGCAAAATCGACGATGACATTGTCGTCCAAACCGGCAATCGCTACGCGCCTGCCGCTCGCAAAGCATTGCAGAGCTGAACGGATTTTCGCTCTTATCCCCCCAGTGCCGTTTGATGAAGAATAAGACAACAAATGGTAAACTTTCCGAGCGGTCTCCGGGTCAATCTCCTCATACATCCGCGCGGACGGTTTCACTTTAGGATCTGCTTCATAAACTCCGCCGACATCGGTCAAAAATAAAACAGCGTCGGCGTCTATGAGAGAAGCCACCATTAGAGCGAGTTGGTCGTTCTCGCTAATCCCCTTTTCCATCAACTCTATCTCATTTGCCGAGACAACATCATTCTCATTAACTATGGGAATAATGCCTTGGTGGCTACAACATAAAATCCCCGAGCAAATACTCCGTCTTTCCGGTTCAAACAACCAATTAGAGTAAGTAACCCAAAACGGAGCCGTCAACATTTTAGAAGACCAAAACGCCAGCCTCCACCTGGTTAGAAGGTACGGCATACCGACAGCCGCTATCTGTCCTTTGTCCAGCGTGGTATTGTTGGGATTTATGCCAGACCGAGCCATCATTTCTTTCCCCGCCTTGATGGCGCCGGAGCTGACTATAACGACATCGGCTCTTTGTTCGCGGCGCAGAAACGCCACCTGTCTTGCGACATTGTCAAAAATTTTCTGATCAAGCTTTCTTTTCGCTTTGCCGGATTTTCCCAGCAAAGCTTCCGTTCCAAACTTCAAAACCAACTTATTCCTATTTTTCGTAAGCATTTGATTGCCCTCCTTTTTTTAAAAGTGCGGTTAATTGTTTTCCGGTGGGCGACGAAGGGATCGAACCTTCGACCCCTCCATTACCGCGCCCGACTTCGCCTTGACTGGGTGCGCGTGCATGGGATTGAACCATGGGCCTCGTCATTATCAGTGACGCGCTCTACCACTGAGCTACACGCGCATATCGGCGAAGTCAAGGCGGACCGGGTCAGTGGAGTGCTCTACCACTAAGCTAGTCGCCCTCCTTGTGTCAACCAATCCTATCAAAAGTTTACGAAATTATCAAGCTGTTGCCGAAAGAGAAAACCAAAATCTTGAGCCGGCGGAGGACGATTCAAAACCGATTTTGCCTTTGTGGCCGTCAATGATTGTTTTGACTATGAAAAGCCCGAGGCCGGTGCCGACATTTTTCATTTCCACCGCGTTGCGCGCGCGAAAAAATTCGTTGAAAATAAATTTCTGATCGTCGGCGGGGATGCCGATGCCGGTGTCTTTGATTGAAAACATCACTTGGTTGTCTTGACAATTCAGCTCTATGATTATTTTCCCGTTTTCTTTCGTGTAGGTGATCGCGTTGTCAATCAGATTATTTAGGACTCTTTTGATATTGACGGAGCTCGCTTTCACCAGACACTCGTCATCGGGAGCGTTAAACGTTATTTCCAGCTTTTTCGCTTCCATATCTTTTTGGAAAGTTCCTAAAACTTCTTTGGCTTCGCTTTTCAGCGAAAATCCCGCCGCCCCTTCTTCCGGTTTATAGCCGATACCGAGCTCCGCAACCGTCAAAATGTCGCCGATCACCAGCGCCAGCGCCTCGGCGTTTTTGTATATGGTTTCCAATTGAACTCGTATCTCTTCCGGCGGCAAACCGGAAATCATATCTTTCAACGATTCGGCCGTCCAGCGGATCACGGAGATCGGCGTGCGCAGTTGGTGCGACGCGGTAGTGATAAATTTGTCTTTGATCTGCGACAATTCTTTTTCTTTTTCCAAACTGCGGGCGAGCCCTTCCAGGCGCGCCTTAGCTTCTTTCAGCACCTCTATTTCTTTCAGGTTTTTAGCCATTTCATTGAAATATTCAGCCAACTCTTCCAGCTCGTCTTTAGTACCGATATTGATGCGATGATCCAGATTGCCTTCCCCGATAATCTTTGCCCCTTTGCCCAGCGCGGCAATCGGCCCGATAATCCGCTTTCCGAGAAAATAAGCGGATAAAATAGTAACGCCTAAAATTAAAAATAAAAATATCACCGCCTGCCTGATCAGCGAATAAACGACGGAATAAGCGTCTTCTTTCGGCCACTCGGCCACTAGCGCCCAATTCAGATCTTTTATTTTCTTTCCTCCCGCGACGACTGCCCCGCCGAAACTTGAATCGTACTCATCTTGAGTCGCTAGGCCGGTGCCCATATATCCGCCGAACACCGACTGCACATACACATTGGAATTAAAACCGCTGTATTCCAGACGCTGGGGTTTCGCCCAAATCTCGCCTTTGTCGTCGCTTAAAATAAGATATCCGGAGCTTCCCAAAACGCCGTCGGATATCGCGCGGCTGATCGGAGCCAGTGAAACTTCTCCGGCCAGAACGCCAATGACAACTTCATCGTTGTTTTTCACCGGCGACGCTATGGTGATGAAATAATCATCGCCTTTAAGGCGCACCGGCCCGATATAATCGCGGCCGGAAACCGCTTTCTGAAACTCAGCCGAGTTTGCCTGGGATTTCAACTCGGAGACCGGCTCCCCATCCGCCAGCTTATTAAGTTCCATCCCTATTTCCGGCTTATCCTGATAACTCGCGTCGTATTCCAGAAAAGACAGCCCTGAAATATGTTTATTGGTTTTGGACATCCATTTCAAAAGCGACTCGCGCTGATCGGCCGGCACCCCACTTAAAGCCGCCACCGGATAAGCGACCTGCAAATGAAACAACGTCAGCGTATCGGCAAAAAATTTTTCTATCTCTTTTTCTTTTTGAGCTAAAAGCTGGGCTTCCAACTGGGATATGGCGTATTGCTGTGTAAAGTTAACCAGATAAATACCGAGCGAGGCAAGCAAAACAAGCGGAATCAAAGAAACCGCGGCGATCAAAAGCAACATTTTTAAACGCAATGAAAATCGCATAAAATGACTGACAGCTGGCCATGTTTAGATTTTAAGAATCTAAACATGCAATATTTTGCCTTACCTATCTCTTTGTAAGCTTCCTTTCAACTCACTTGGCACTGGAAGTCCTAATTTTTTCAATGGTAAATAATTGAAGTAATATTGACAACCGACAGAAATAACATAATCTAAAGTGTCTTTATAAACGGGATTTTTAAACCAATCATTAAGAATATAAATATATTCCACTTCAATATTTAGCGGTGCCATTAATTTACGATATTGTTTCTTTTTGAAATCGCACGTTTGCAACTTTTCATCAACGGAACCGGCCACTTTCTGAAACTTCATCTCAATAATAAATAAAGTATTATTAACAACGATATATAAAGCTTCATCTGGCAAAAGTCTTTTTGAAATATATTTATGCCAATTAACTCCGCGAGATTGCAGGAATATATACAATCCCTGTTTTCTATAACTATGCGCCACTTCTTTGCCGGAATAATAAATTATGTTGCCCCTGACCGAATATCCATTTGTCTTGTCTAAGATGGATAAAATGTCTCGTTCTTTCTCAAAATTAAGACCGGTTATAGTATTGCCGCCCCCTATCCCTTTTTCTTTCATATGTTTATCACTTTTAATTTATTTTTTAAATTTTTATCTAATTCTTCGAACCTTTTTATTGATAAATCTAAAAATTTTGAATCGGTATCAATGCCAATAAATTGCCGGCCTAAAAGATAGGTGGCAATCCCTGTTGTGGAGCTCCCAGTGAACGGATCAAGAACGAGGTCGCCCTTATTTGTACTCGCAAGCACAATTCTTTTTAACAAATCCTCAGGCTTTTGTGTCGGATGCTTGCCAAATTTCTTTTCAATCGTTTTTGGCGTTCCCATAGACCAAACCGAACGCATTTGAAGTCCGGGCTTTTTTAATGCATCCTCTGGCCAAGTACCGTTTTTCATTAAATCATAATTGAAAATATGTTTTGCTTTTTTATCTTTTCTCGCCCAAATAAGCGTTTCGTGGCTTGCTGTAAAAAAACGGCAACTTAAATTTGGCGACGCGTTAGGTTTAAACCACGCAATATCATTGAGAACATGAAATCCTGAAACCTGAAGTGCAAAACCGCATTGATAAATTGAGTGATAAGTTCCGCTAATCCAAATAGTACCGTGCGATTTCAAAACTCTCCTGATTGCTTGTATCCATTCAAGATGAAATTCAAAATCTTTTTTTAGCCCATTACTCTTATCCCATTCGCCTTTATTTACGCTGACGCGCCGCCCAGCATGAACGCTAAAACCACCGTTTGATAGGAGGTATGGCGGATCGGCAAAAACCATATCAACCGAGTTTTCGGGAAGTTTAGCAAGAATATCCAAGCAGTTCGCTTGATAAAGTTTGAATTTCGGTTTTTCGTAATATGGTTTTTGCATAATTATTTGCTTAAATCGTCAAAACATTTTATTGAAAAGTATTCTTTTGTTTTTAGACAATTTAATGTTTTAGAATTTTCGTTGTTTTTATCAATTAGTTTTTGAACTTCTTCCTTGGAAAAAGTATCCGATTTTTTGATAAACTCTTTATCAATATCATATTTCGTATAAAGACTTTCCATAATTTTCTTGGTATAATTTCTATAATCGAAAGAAACAGAAAAAATACCGACAATTATTAAAATTATAGATATTATAAAAAATGATTTCTTAAATTCAGTTCTATTTATAATCCAACGCAACACTAATATAAAAAGCAGTAAAGAACCTAATGTTATTAAACTAATACCCATCGCAGACAATACAGAAATATCAGATTTAAAAACCTGCATGTCAATTGATATAAAGGTAAAAATAGCAACAAAGATAGCCAAAACTTCTATCGATTTTATTTGTCTTTCATCAGCTTTTTTATCGTAATTATCTAACTTCTCATAAAATCCTTTTTCTAACTCTTTCAAATCTCTTATTTGAGCAATATCATCTCCTGACCCGGAATACGGAGAAGATGCTATGCCCGTATTGCCTAAGCCATTTATTTTTTTTACCATAATATACTTTTAATATCACTTAATTTAAACTCTTCTTCACTTTTCTCTATAAAACTCTTAATTTTTTCTGCAGTGAATTTTTCTTTGTAATTTTCTTCTGGGATTGTATTAAAATCTCTTGTTATTAAAATACCTTTGCTGGTTTCCGTTGCGCCGGCTATACGCGCAAAAAATTTTTCAATGGCTGTAAAATTATTAATTTTAAATTCATCAATACTGCCTCTTGAAACATAACGGACAAAAGACTCATGAATATCGCCTGTATGCAGTTTTATGAAAGCATTTTTTAACAGCCCTGATATGGTTTTATCTTGGCTTTCATCTTCTATAAAAAATCTATTCACAAAACCTATTCTTGCAATTTTTGTTTTATTATTAAAAAAATTAAATAATTTAGATATTTCATCAATAAAATCTTTTTTAATATCCATAAATTTTTGTTTCCCCGCTCCCGCATGAAAAAAATCCGCTCGCCCGCGAGAAATATTACAGGAATAAACACCAGAGGCAGACAGCATTTGTACAATCGGTATTTCATTGAACTTTAGATCATTTGGCACAGGAAAAATTATTGGTGTCTTATCAAAAATATTGTCCATTTTATTATTTAATCCTTGCCATAATTCCTCCGGTTTCATTACCGACTGATCAAAAAATAAAGCAAATTGAGAATTTATAAGTATCTCTTCTTTTTCCATAATTTTAATTTTTTATCTTTTATTTTTATATTATATCATTTTCGCCATATTTCTTCAACTGCGATTTTCGCTCAACAGTAAACCCGCCCTTCGGCGGGTTTTTTAACTTGATAATTTCGACCTGGCTTGCTGATTGGAGATTTATTTTATTTCCAACCCTGCCCCACAACGCGCCAGGTGACTTGTTCTTGGGGAATTTGAACGGGTCCTTGCGGAGTTTGTTGGACGATATGCATTTGCTGTTTTTTGTATTCTATTGAAAGTTCAAAATGGTTTGAAAGCTCCACGCTTTCCACGAAAGCGATCTTGTAATCTTTTTTGTTTTGCGCCATTAAGCCAAGTTCGTTTTCCGGATTCCATAAAATACCAAGCTCCATTTCTTTTTTATATTCCTCGTAAAGATTCGTCATCAATCCTGATAATTTTTCATCAGCATTGGCAACAGTTTTTAATCCCAAATCTTCTTTGGCTTCTTTCCTGCCGATGAAATACTGGTGCGAATACAGTTTTTCCGTAAAATAATCAACTGTTTTTTCAATTTCATCTTCTTTTATTGGCGTTTTATGACTCTTCAAAAGCCGCTTGGCAAGCATACGGATAAGATTATGCGTGCGATTGATATTGCCAAGGGCAAGCGGGTGAATTTGCGGGTTTGACTCTACGAATTTATTGAAAATCTTTGCCAAATCCTCATCGTTTTTGATGCCAAATTTGTTTTTTGCCAAATCAAAATACGCCATCACATCTTCCACGGAAATCGGAATCCTGTTTTGTGGGTTTATCGGATCGGCTGGGTTGAAAACATTGGCGGTAGATGGATCGATCGGCGATATTTCCGATAAATCGCTCATTACTATTTCATCCGCTCCGAGTGAGATCATTGTCGCGGCGCTATGGGCTTTGTACGGCACAAGTACAGAAAATTTATCGCAATATTCGCGAATCATAGAAACAAGCCGCCATGGCACCATCGTATCTCCGCCGCTTGAATATAGAAACAAATCAATCTTATCGATTTTGCCGACTTTTCTGAGTTGATTGCTAATGATCGGGATAATATCCATCGCCACCCGCGCGTTTATCGGCCCTGGCCGGTCGCTGGTCAAATAGGTGATAACCTTTGAACCCCTTGCTTCTTCAATTTTTTGTATTAATTGTTTTTTATCCATAATCGCAATTATACTCTATTTTAAATAATTTTTCAATCAGTTAATAAAACTTATTCCGTTAATTTTTGCTTAATCTCGTCGCGGATATATGTCCCAAGCAATGGTTTCTCTCTCCCCGAGCCCATTATGTCGTCCGATTGGCTCGCGCTGGTGTCGTAGTCGTAAGCATCTGGCACGCCGATAGTATGCATCAGCTCGTGGTAAATCACCGTCGGCGCGTAATCCGTCTTGGTGAAATAATCATACGCGGCGATAATGCTCAAAACTCCGCTGGAAGCGCCGACGCCCTGATAAACAAAAACGCGCACCGGCAACTCTCCCGCTCCGCGCTTGGAAAACTTCTCGTCATAAAGATCTCCTCCGGGGTTATAAACGCGCCGGCCGGTCTCGGCGACCAGTTTTTTGATCGCTCCGGGGTTGCCGCGCGCCGTGTCATCGCCTTCGTAAAAAACCGAGGGCTCGTCTCCAATTACCGGAGCCGGATAAATTGAATAGCGCAGAGGATTTAAACCTTTAAACTCCCTTGAGTGAAATACCTGCGCCTGCGCCAATCCGTTTTTAATCTTTTCGTAAAATCCCGGGTCGGGCGTTTGATCGCTGGGCGCGAAATATATCACCTCAAGCTTGATGCCCTGGATTCGCACCGTCGGCGCGCCGTAATAGTGGAAATTACCCGGTTCTTTCACTAAAATATCCGGCAGATAAAGAACCGCCGCGCCCACCGACACCGCACCAATGATCAAAATCAGCCATAATCTTTTCATGAAGCGGAAAGCTCGTTTAACTTCTTGCGCGTTTCCACGCCGACAATGCCGGTCTGTCTAATCTTGTGCTTCGCTTGAAAGCGAATGACCGCCACTCGAGTCAAACTTCCGTAATACCCCGTTGCCAATCCCTGCGGATAAATCGCCTTGTCCCGCGCCAGCAATGCCTGGAGCTGGCGCACCGCTTCGCCGCGCGAACCGATTCTCAATGTCGCCAAAAATTGAAAACTCGCTCCTTGATCCGCGTAACCGGCCAATTGCGCGGCGCCGATCAATTTGATATCGCTCCATTTGTATCCGCCAGCATTGAATTCTTCCGGTGATTTTACCCAGTGCTTCTTGCCGTTTTCCACGACATAAACGCGCGGGTCGCCTCCCGCGCGGACGAGCAATATGCCCGATTGCGCGGATGGAACCGCTACAGTTGTTGGCACGGTGGCTCCCTCCGGAACCGCGCTCCCTCCGGCCTGATATTGCGCAGTATTGCCCGATTCGTTGCCGGCCAAGTCAACCGCGCGAATCGTGTAGAAATAAGAAGCATTGCCGGAAGAATCAGATTTTGATTCGCCGGTAATGTAATTGAACGCCGCCGTTCCTAAAACGGCTTTTTGAGAAGAGCGATATATTTTCACGTGATGGAAATCAGCCGACGGATTCTTCCAGTTCAAAACCACCGCGCCGTCTTTCAAAGACGCTGAAATGCCGCTGGGTGCCGAAGGCGGCGCGGTATCGGCCGGAGCGACCAGCGCGAAGAGCGTCAGATGGCTGACCATCCCCAATACTGCCTTAGTTTCTTTATCCACCACCTGTTTTTCAACCGCCTTCCAAGTCTGCGTCGTTTCATCAAAAAAACTTAAAGTCAAATCTTCCGGTTTTAATCCCTTAGCGGCCAAGTCGGCTTCGTCATACGGAATGCTGATGGTGATTTCAGCGTTAAGATTGGTAATGTCCTGCCCTTTTTCGTCTTTCGCTTCCACTTTATAACCGGCGCCCACAATACTGGTTGAGCCGATCGAGGGCACTTCAACGTCCGGCTTCATCGCGATATTAGCCGATCCGCTGGTGGCCAGAGCATTGGCCGGCACAACCACCTTGGCTCCGTTTTGCAATTCAACGCTTTGAGGCTTGACCGTCTCCACCACTTTTTCCACCGCGGTCGGCAAAACGGTATTGAGAGAAAGCAATGTCAGGTCTTGCGTCAAAGACGCCTGATCGCCGATCTCCACGGCTATTTCCGCCGATTTATAATAAACGCCGTTTCTCTCGTATGAAGCCGCCACGCGCCATCTGGAATTGCGCGATACGGCAAAAGAGTATTTGCCGAACTCGTCGGCGCGCACGCTGGCATATCCGCCGGATTCGCGCCACGCCCAGACGAACGCCGGTGCTCCTTTGCCATCAATGAAAGCAATGCCGCTCAACGTCGCGTCCGGTTTTTTGAATACGATTTCTACCGAGGCGGCTTTTCCTGATTCAACCGCGACTTCAATCTCCGATGGATTCAAGTATCCTGAAGTCATCTGATAAGAGCTTTGGACAAAGTATCTGCCGGGCGGCACTTTAATATCAAACTTGCCCGTCTGGTCGCTTGACGCTCCGCCGACATACGAGGAGCCTGAAACCGCGCCCGTTGAACCGCCGGTCATCGCGGAAAAGCTTCTTGTGTTCACCGACACCCAGACATTGGGCAATACGGTGCCCTCCGATGTTTTCACCGCGCCGGAGATCACGCTGTTCGCTTTGAGCAAGGTAATGTCAATTTTCTTGGATTCGCCTGCCGCGGCGACGATCTTAATGTCTTTTCCGGAAGACACATAGCCGGAAGACGATTCCGCCCAATACCCCAGATACCAGGTGCCGGCGGAAATTTGCGCGCTGAAAGCGCCCGTGCTTGAATCTATTTTCGCGTTATGCCACGCTCCGCCCTTAGCCGAGAGATACACTTTCACCTTGTCGTTGCCCAAGCCCTTAATAATAACTCCCGCATCATCCCTCAAAAATCCGCTCAATGCCACGTCGGTTTTTGCGATCGCTATGTTTACTTTTTTCGTTTCTCCGGAAGCGACGACGACCGATTGCGGTTCCGGCGGGATATAGCCGGAATCGGGCGGAAAATTCACGCTTAAAGTATAAGTTCCGGCTGGGAGCTTGAAACTGAAACTGCCCTTTTCAATCTGCCCGCCGAAAGACTGCGATCCGTAATACATTGTCATACCGGTTGACGGGACATAAGTGGAAATATAACCTTGGGCATCGGTAACGGTTTGCCCACTCGCGTCAACGATATTGCCTGAGATCTGCGCGTCGCTTTTGGTTAAAACGAAATTCGCCTCCGCCGTTCCGCCGACCGGAACCGTAACATATTTGGGCGGCTGATTGTAGGAATACCCAAGCATCGGATCGGAATATGCCTGCACACTCCACTCGCCAGCCGATACCGCGATTTCATACGAACCGTTTTCCAGAGATTTTGCCTGCGCGAATTTGCCCGAAGCATACTGATTGGCATTCACCCAGATGCCGGCTATCGGATTGCCGCTTGAATCTTTCACCGTGCCTTTGATTTTTTCCGACTTTGTTTTTAAATAAAATCTGCCCAGATCAACCGTGCCCGAAACGGCAGAAAATGCCGCGATTTCAACACCGCCATAGCGCGCGTCGGTTGAGAAAATTTCTCCATTGTAAGTATCAGCCGGCAGATACATAAAGAACATCCCCGAGGAATCAACCGATGGACGGTGTTCAAAGCCGGAAGAACCGCGCAAACTCACGCTTACCGTGCCGGTCATCGGCGCGTTGCCGTCCGGTAAAAATACATAACCTCTTACCGCCACCGGCGCTCCTTTAACCGTGAAATTAACAATCGCCTCTTCCGTGCTTGCGTCATCTATAAAACTGGCTTCGCGCGGCGGTTCCATATGCGACCAATCGCTTGTTTGCGTCATGTTGGTGGGTTTCGGATAGATATTCACCTGCCATTTTCCTCCGGAAACCTGCAAAGCAAAAACTCCGCTGCTGTCTACATATCCGTTCGTCCACGCGCCGGAAACGGAATTATAAGCGCCAATGCCGGCATTAACCACCAGCCGACCGTCCAGATACGAAATCTTGCCTTTGATAACTTTTGAAGAGACGGCAAATTGAAGATTAAGAGCTATAATCTGCCCGGCCGTCAGGGTAACGGTTTTTGAAACGGATTGGTAAGCGGAACCGGACGGACCGTATACTTTTACGCTGTAACTTGCCGGATACACGCTTGCGAGAGAATACAGGCCGGAAGTGTCGGTAACAGCCGAATAATACCGGTCGCTTGAACTTAAATAAACGTTGGCGCCGGCCACCGCCGCGCCGGTTGAATTCGTAACCTTACCGGAAATATTCGCGTACGAGACGATTGTCGTGTTGGCGTCGGTATTAGCCATAGTCGTCGCGTTCGTTGACGCGCTTGTTCCGGAAAGATTGCCGGCGGCGTCATAGGTGGCAATCGTATAGGAATAACTTGTTGAAGGCGATAACCCGGAATCAATGTATGAAAGCCCGGTCGTTATTGAAAGAAATGTGCCGTTGCGGTAAATCTTGTAGCCGGTTACGCCAACATCGTCAGTGGCGCCGGACCAGGAAATACTGATGCTTGAAGCGGAAACGGCGTAGGAAGATACGGCGTTGGGCGGAGTCGGAGCTGCGGTATCAGCCGTAATGGCCGAAGCGGAAGTAAATTGATAAACCGCGCTTTCGGAATCAAGCCCGCTTTCATTAAGCGATTTGACTTTATAATAATAAACCGCGCTCGCGACTAAACCGGTTAGATTAACGCAGTGACTCGTCACATATCCGGAGCTGTCGCACCGATCGTCAGCCAAATAAACCAGATTGCCGGAAGACAGTCCGTAAAAAACTCTTGAATTCGCGGCATCGTCCGTGCTCCATTTAATCTGCGCTCCGGAACCGATAATATTCTCGGCGCGAATATTGCTGATTGCCGGAACGGTGGTATCTGTGGTCGGCGTGGTCATGTCATTTGACGTATCGCTCCAAGTCGTTACGGAAGAAACATTGATCTGCATCGTGGAAACATTGCCCGCCGCGTCATAAGCGGAAACGGAGTAGCTGTAAGCGGTGGCCGGCGCGAGACCGGAGTCGGTATACTCAAGCAATGTGGTTGTGGTGATCTGCGTCCCGTTGCGATAAATTTTATAACCCATTATGCCGACATTGTCGGTAGCTGACGACCAATTGACCCTGATGCTGGTTGATGAAAGAATGATGGAACCATATGTATGACCAGATGGCCAAGACGGCGCCGTCGTGTCGTTTGTTGTATCGGTATTATTAGAAGAAGATGCCGTAATGGTAACAGTGTTGCTTGGCGAAGAAATATTTCCGCGCGCGTCATAAGCCGTGACATAATATGTATAAGTGCCGCCGCTCGTCACTGAACTGTCCGTATAATTACAGCAGGCGCCCAAACTGACTGATACCAAATAACTGCTGTTTCTATAAATCGCGTATTGCGACACCCCGACATTATCCGTGGAAGCGCCCCAGGAAAGTTGGATTTGCGATGGAGAGGGGTTGGAAGCGATAAGATTTAACGGCGCGGTTGGAGGAGTGGTATCATAAGAAACCGCAACGGAAATCGTGGGCGAAGGAGAAGAATAATTACCGGCCGCGTCATAAGCGATAATATAATAACTGTATGTCATGCCGGAATAAACTGACGTATCGGAATACGAAACCGCTCCGGATGATAATGTAGCGAGATGCGCGCTATTGCGATACATTTTGTAACCGGATACTCCCATATTATCGGTGGATAGTCCCCACGACAGATTCACTTGGGATGTGGAAACAGAATTAGCCGTAAAACCGGACGGCATTGAAGGAGGTGTTGTGTCGGGGTTGGGAGAAGATGTGCCGACCACCACGCTGGCGACATTAGAAAACCCCGAGCAAACACCCAATGAATCGCAAGCGGCCATTTTGTATTCGTAGGTTCCAGTCGGCAGATTGACGTTCGGATCATTGGATTGCGTTGCGCCGGTTCCGCTTTTTGCTCCATATTTCGTGAGATAAGAATGGTTGTTTGAATAAACTATCGGCCAACTGGAATCAGTGGAAAGCTTTCTGTATAATCTGAATTCCGCTTCGTCGGTCGCGTTATCCGTCCAATATAAATACACTATTCCGTAATTGCTGACTATGGCATAACTGGCGGAAAGATTGGTCGGCATCGCGGGAGCCGCCTGCGCCGACGCCGTCAGCGCGAAAAAAGAAAACAAAAACAGCACAAAAAATATACGATAACGCATATGTAAAAATTGCTTAATATTACATTGTTCTTATTATAACATCGCCGGCTCTTGATGTTATAAAAAGTTATCCCCAGAAACACAAAACCGCCCTTCGATAAACTCAGGGGCGGTTTTGTTAAGTATAGTTTTAAAGCTTTTTATAGAAGTCTTGATCCCCGCCCCGACGAATCGGGACAGTTGCCGATTTTTTAAATGCGTGCCCCGTACTTGAAACGAAGTTTCTAGTGCGGGGTTGTCTTCGGCCAGCCATTATGCGCTCGCTCCGCTCGCAAGTCATAAAGTTCATAAAGTTATAAAGTTTATAAGGTATGCAATTACTTTATAGACTTTAAAAACTTTTCACTTTATAAACTCGCGCGAAACGCGCGATCGACTTTTAGAGAGAAAACTCCCTAAAAAGGAGGTGATCCATGGACAGCTTCCGCTACCCATGCCTTGTTACGACTTCACCCTTGTTATCGATCCCGCCTTAGGACCTTGAATAAACATGGTACTTCGGGCGTTACCGACTCCCTTGGTGTGACGGGCGGTGAGTACAAGACTCGAGAACGTATTCACCGCGGCATGCTGTTCCGCGATTACTAGCAATTCCGACTTCATGGGGTCGAGTTTCAGACCCCAATCCGAACTGGGGGAAGTTTTGGTGGGATTGGCTCCGCCTTGCGGCTTGGCAACCCATTGTACTTCCCATTGTAGCACGTGTGTAGCCCAGGGCATAAGGGCCATGCTGATTTGGCGTCATCCCCTCCTTCCTCCCCACCCGAAAATCACGAAAAATATTTCATGAACTTTGGGTGGGGCAGTTTCGCCAGACACTTGTAACTGGCAATAGGGGTTGCGTTCGTTTCCCGACTTAACGGAACACCTCAAGGCACGAACTGACGACAACCATGCAGCACCTGTTCATATGTCCTTGTGAGAGGGCTCTGCTTTCACAGAGCTTTCATATGTATGTCAAACCCTGGTGAGGTTATCGGTTACCGACGAATTAAACCACATGCTCCACTGCTTGTGCGAGTCCCCGTCTATTCCTTTGAGTTTTAATCTTGCGATCGTACTTCCCAGGCGGAGTGCTTAACGCGTTAGCTTCGCCACTTGAAGGGTCGATACTTCAAATAGCCAGCACTCATCGTTTAGGGCGTGGACTACAAGGGTATCTAATCCTTTTTGCTCCCCACGCTTTCGTCTCTCAGCGTCAGATACAGGCCAGCATAATGCCTTCGCCTTTGGTATTCCCTATGATATCAACGGATTTCACCCCTACACCATAGGTTCTATATGCCCCTCCTGATCTCCAGTCTGTCAGTATCCGATGCGGTTTCGAAGTTGAGCTCCGAGATTTGACATCGGACTTGAGACAGCGCGCAGCGCGCAAGTTGCCAAAAGTTTGTAAAGTTGAAAGTTTGTAAAGTTCATAAAGTATTTTGCATTTACTTTATAACTTTTGACTTTATGAACTTTATGACTTGACAAACTGCGTGCTGCACACTGATTCAGACCGCCTACAGACGCTTTACGCCCAATAAATCCGGATAACGCTTGAGGTCTCTGTATTACCGCTGCTGCTGGCACAGAGTTAGCAACCTCTTATTCTCATGGTACACTCAACGCGCTCCGCGCGCAAGTCATAAAGTTTATAAAGTTATAAAGTTCATAAAGTATTTTGATTTTACTTTACAAACTTTATAAACTTTCAACTTTACAAACTGCGTGCGAAGCACGCTTGTTCTCATAAAAAAGCGGTTTACGATCCGAAGACCTTCATCCCGCACGCGGTGTCGCTCCATCAGGCTTTCGCCCATTGTGGAAGATTCTCGACTGCAGCCTCCCGTAGGAGTATGGGCCGTGTCTCAGTCCCATCGCTGGGGGTCGCGCTCTCACGCCCCCTACCCGTCATAGCCTTGGTGAGCTATTACCTCACCAACTAGCTGATAGGCCATAGGCCGCTCCCAAAGCGACTTGCGTCTTTACCCTTACGATTGCTCGCAGGGACTATGGAGTATTACCTGATCTTTCGACCAGCTATCCTCCGCTTCGGGGTACGTACCAATGTGTTACTAGCTCGTTCGCCGCTGTGTTTATACATTTCTTGCGAAGCATATAAACACCGCTCGACTTGCATGCCTTATCCACACCGCCAGCGTTCATCCTGAGCCAGGATCAAACTCTCAATAAGTTTAGATCGAGACTCCTATAAAAAACTTAAAACTTTTTTCATTTTTGGACTCACTATCAAATTGTCAAAGTCCTGTTGTGCTTCGCCCTCCGTAGCTTTACGCGAAGGATGGGATTTTTAAAACACAACCACGAAAATTCACTGGAAGCGAACTTTCGCGGTTGCACTTTTTAAATCTATTAAAATACTTAATCTGCGTCTTCGTTCATATAGTATTTTTAATGATAACTTTACCATTGTACTCCTCCGCTAAAACTTGTCAATAGTTTCGTATCGGCCGTTATTTTCGCGTCTTCCTGCGCCATTCTTTCACTTTTTTGTGGTCGCCGGAAAGCAAAACTTTCGGCACGCGGTATTTTTTGCCTTTGTATTCAAATATTTCCGGCCGGGTGTAATGAGGATATTCAAGCTCCCCCGTCTCCGCTTCATCTTTAATCACTTTTCTGAAAAACGATTCGTCTTGAAGAGAATCAAAATTTATAACATTTGGAATCAAACGCGTCACCGCCGACACGATCGCCATCGCGCCGACATCGCCGTCGGTCATCACATAAGGCCCGATGGATACTTCTTCCGCGCGCAAAATCTTCTTCGCCCGCTCGTCTATGCCTTCATACCGCCCGCTGATTAAAATCAATTGCGAATACTGGCGCGACCAGTCATAAGCCATTTTCTGGGTGAACTGCTTGCCTTTAGGCGACAAAATAATAATCTTCGTTCTTACTTTTGACTTTTGACTTTTGACTTTTGACTTCAAAATTGAACTGACTGCCGCGACAATCGGTTCAATTTTGAGCACCATCCCCGCTCCGCCGCCATAGGGCCGGTCGTCTATTTTTTTATGCTTATTTTCGGCAAACGCGCGAATATCATGCGTTTTGATATCAACCAACTTTAACGCTCGCGCGCGCTTAATAATAGACTCGCCAAAATACGAATCAAAAATTTTCGGGAAAACAGTAATGATATCAAACCTCATATTTTTAAAAAACAAAAGCCCCTGATCGGGGCCTTTGCGTGAAATGCTAATTAAAGCTTGAAGTCTCCGATCACATCGTCAACCTCTTTGGTCTTG
>Ga0209542_10004330_pt1 | contig 29249 bp, 32 predicted proteins | sample RifCSPhighO2_01_FD_184028 | JGI IMG/M metagenome (GOLD analysis project Ga0209542, IMG submission 184028) | Soil microbial communities from Rifle, Colorado - Rifle CSP2_plank highO2_0.1 (SPAdes) (version 2) | ecosystem: Environmental > Terrestrial > Deep subsurface > Rock core/Sediment ... | reverse complement strand
ATAAAGAACATAAAGAACATAAAGAACATAAAGAACATAAAGAACATAAAGAACATAAAGAACATAAATAGTATTTTTAGATTTTTTATGAGGATTAATCGTAAAATTTTTTGCTTAACTACACTAAACCATAATACTTCCCTCCTTTTCAAAATAGTTTGAAATTCTTCCCATTGCTTCGCTCATCGTCTTAAAATTACTATTCTGTAAAACATCTCTAGAAACAAAACCAAAAACTCTTTCAATTTTATTCAAAAAACTTGCTCCACTTGGTAGATAAACCAAATGAATTTTTGGATGAAAATAATTCCATACTTTAACAGAATGAGATTTACGTGATTATGGATAATTGGAGTGCACATAAATCTCATTTTCTGGATATTCTTCAAGCAACTTTTCAAGGCATTCAATAACCACAAAAGAATTTTTCCAATCATAAAACCAATAATGAACTTTTCCAGTCTTTATGTTTATTCCAGCCGGCATTTCAAGAAGACCTTTCACTTTTTGTTTTGAAGGATAAAATACTTTATTCTCATTTGCATAAACGCTTCCAGAATATTCCTTTATTGCAATTTTAGCTTTCTCATCGAAGCTGATTACAACATCATTAGGATTTTTATTTTCATATAATGCCCTTAAAACTATATATTTTTCAAAAAATTTTTATCATCGCTGAACATTTTACTTCTTTTTGTTTTATATTTTATCTCATCTTGCTTTATTATTCTTCTAATTTGCGAAGGACTTACTTTTATATTATTTTGCTTCGCAAATTTTGATAATTTATTCTGACTCCAATTATTGAAATGCAATTCTAACTTTTCTGGATGAGTATTCAGCCATTGCAGAATTGTTGCTCTTTGTTCTTTTGTTATTCTTCTTGGTCTTCCTGTACTTTTCTTTCTTTCAAATATCTTCAAGCCAAATTTATTGAAGCTGTTTATTATTTCTCCAACTTTCTTCTTATCAAACTTTAATTTTTCGCATATTTGTTTTACAGAATTACTTTCAGAAGAGAGTTCTATTATTTTCGCTCTATCTTTTGTAAAGCTCTCGCTATGTTTGTTAGATTTCACGATGAAAATTCTCTCCTCTTGATTTAATTCTCTTATTTTTAATGTGGGTTTCTTGCCAACATTAAAGTTTTTCTTTCTTTTTTGGACAGGCTCTACGGCTCCAAGATATTTGATTACTTCATGTCTAACTATCCCATTTTCATCTCGGTAGCCCCTTACTAAGGATTTGTACTTCCTGCCTTTTACAATGCTTATTTTTTCAAATACCATATTATTTTCCTCCTTATATAGTTAGCGACAACAACTATATAAGCTTTTCGTTGATAAATTGGTATTATTGTAGAAACTAATTAGTAGGGATTATTTAAGAAGTAGTGTACTTAGTTGTGGCAAATAAAATTATTTTGAATATCAAAAAAACAATCTAAATTGGTTTAAACCAATTTTTTAATCGTTTTTGTTTGCCATAGTCTTGAATTATTTTTGATTGGTTTGTAAATGTAGAAATAGGAAGTTTTATTCTGCTTTGAATTTTTTGGAGCGCTTCTTGAATTGTAGTGAATTTTTCAGGCTGTTTGTTGAAAGCTTCTCTTGAAATTTGGCGGAGGACACCGACGCCCATTGATTGAGTGTATTCTTCATTTATCTCGCGGAAAACGATACATGATGCCTGTCGCTGAATTTTTTCCAGGTATTCTGCTAAAGCCAGACGATTAGCATAATATGCGCCTGTTACGCTTTCAGCGTAGGTTTTTCGTGGAAAAAAGCCTTCATAATTCCTCCAGGATGAATCTGGATTAGATTGATTTATTTCTATAACCTCAAAGCTGAATTTATCCGGGAGCAGAAGAAATTCGTAGTGATTACCGATGTATTCTGCGGTAAATAATAAAATATTGCTTATTTCTTGATGAAGTTTTATTTTTTTTAGCTTTTCCTTGCTTAGAGTGTTATCAACAGCTGTTATTGCCCAACGAGTAGGCACGAGTTTTCTGCTTGTTTTAAGACCTAGAAGGCCTGCAGAAAGAATCTTTATTATTGTTGAGGTTGATATGCTGGATTTTTCGAGCTCTAGCAAGGCTGTTTGAGACTTTGCATCTTTATCATTAACTAGATAGTCTACTTTTTTCTCTATTATTGGATTTTCTTCCAAACGAACATTTTTTACTTGTGCTGCCCGATTTATTACAGGAACATAGGATTCCTGCTCATTATTTTTTTCTATTATGGGTTTTTCGAGCTTGAACTCGGCTGAAATTGATTTTGAAGTCATTGCAATTTCCTGCATTGTTGATAAGAATTTATTTTCTTGAAAAGGTTTTTTAATGTTTGACTGAGTTCTTCCATAGATGAGTTTGCTTCTTAATTGTAGAATTTGAGGAATTTTAAGCTGGTTTTTATGCCAGAGCTCCTGCGAAGAAAGAAGCTCGGTATTTCCATGCTCTTCCGGAGAAAGAATTCCAATATTAACATTAGGATAGTTGTATTTTCCGACGAAAATTTCCGGCGGAGAACTGCCTGAAAAAGAGTCTATTTTTCGAATATTATTGAATTTAAAAGAGTGCGGATAACAATCCTCTTTTCCACAAATTCTGCATTGCACCATTTTAATTAAAATAAAATAGGATTTATAATTATATTTATCTTCAGAAATATACTTAATTTTTTTATGCCTGATTACTCTCTAAGATCGCTGATTCCAAGCATAAGGAAAAGCAGTCCAACTAGTATTACCAGCCAAACTATTCCCCCTTTTAGGAATTCTAGTGCAGATGTTCCCCAAGATGCCAAAGGCATTCCAGGAAGCACTAGTGCGATTGGAACTACCAACAAGATAAGTCCAAGCAAAATTTCTACCCATTTATTCATTGTATTTTTAATAATGTTTTTGCATTTAAAAAGTCTTCGCTTGTTATAAGTATATATTGGTGCGATTAGGATTGATGTGATATGATTAATATAATAACTATTTAGTCAGATTGGTTCGAGTATTCTTTGGCAGGGCCAAGCAGAATTTTTTTGAAGCGAATATTCTTTGGTTTATTTGAGTAATTTCAAGGAGAATTGAGCAGGGATTTATTTATTATTAAAATTTAATTTTAAGATAAAACTTTAAATAGAAGCAGGTATTATTAAAAACATGGAAAAAAACGAGAAAATTGAAGTTGTTGGGGAAGAAAATAATAATGAACTTAAAACCAATGAAATTATTGTGCCGGTGCTTGAAGAGGCCAAGAAAAAACTGACTTTTCTCGATGTACTTGGAAAATTATCTCCTGGTAAAAGCTTGAGAGTTGCGCTTGATGATATTCTTGAAGGTGAGAGCGGAGCATTAATTGTTGCAGAATGTGATGAACTTCGAGACTTAATTGATGGGGGTTTTAGAATCAATACGAAATTTACCCCGCAAAAATTAGCGGAACTTGCAAAAATGGACGGAGCCATTATTCTTTCCAGTGACATGAAGAGAGTTTTGCTTGCAAACGCTTTGCTTGTTCCTGATTCAAAAATTCCAACAAACGAGACAGGAACAAGGCATAAAGCTGCTGAGAGAACTGCAAAGCAAACAGGAACAATTGTTATTGCTGTTTCAGAGAGAAGAAGTAAAATTACGCTTTTTTATGAAGATAAAAAATATGTGCTTGAAAATTCAGAGCATCTTTTAAGAAGGGCAACAGAAACCTTGCACATTCTTGAAAAACAAAGAGAAATTTTCGATGATATACTAAAGAATTTGAATATTCTTGAAGTGACTCAGCTGGTTTCTGCGGGGGATGTTTGTTCAGTATTACAAAGAGTTGAAGTTATTATCAAGATGATGGATACTATGAAGCGTTATTTAACTGAACTTGGAAATCAGGGAATTATTATTCGAATGAGAGTAAGAGAGATTTTTAAGGGAATTGAAGTTCTTGAGGAAGCAATATTAAAAGATTATTCGAATAAACCAGTTAATACTAAGAAGATACTTGATGCAATAACTTTTGAAGGAGTTATTGATATAGAATCGCTTTCGAGAATGATTTTTGAAACTTCTCCTGATACTCAGCTTATTCCACGAGGATTTAGACTTCTTGAAAAGCTTAATCTTACTGAACGAGAAGTAAAAGGGCTAATCGGAGAATTTGATAATTTATCAAATATACTTGAAGCTAATCCTGAAGAAATAAACAAAATTTTAAAAGCAAGAACAGAGAATTTCAAGAAAGAAATGGATAGTTTAAAAGAGCAGATACTTTTGGGGAAGAAGGTTTAAGAAAAAATCCAGAAAATCTCGGATTTTTTGGCTCTCTAAAACTTACGTTTTGAAGATAATAAAAAAGAAGAAAAAAATAAAAAAATAATTAATCGCAACAAATAATTTCAAAGTTTTTTGTAACAGTTAATCCACTATTTGGCTCGAGTTCTTTATCTTCATCAAAATCTTCAAAGTTATAACTACATTGAAGGTATCTTGATTCGGTAGCTATTAATTGTTCAATAGAGTTATTTAACAAATTCATTGTTACTTCTCCAATTAAACAACTTTTTCCTAGGTCTTCACATAATTCAACTCCATTTTTTGCAGCAGCAGAAGAGAAAGAGTTACCAAAACAATTTTTAGGAGTTACTTCAAGATTCCCTAATTTAGAATCTATTTTCGCAGCGGTATATACTGCATATCTTCCCTTTAAATCTGAATTAACTTTGATTATTCCTCCAGGAGCAGGTAGCTCATTGGAATTACTCATTATAGTGTAGGTTGCAATACTTGCAATAATACTAACCACAAGAGCAATAGCAACCATTATCCAAATTTCTTTTTGTTTCATTTATTAATTACCTCCTTTCATTCCGTATGAAGAACCTAGGTTCTGCTCGCAAGCCCATTCGCTCTCTTATGGATTAAGCTCATGAACTTGCTCGTCCTAACAGGTCACCATCTCCTAAGATAGTCACCATTTTTTTAGTAGTTTAATCTCCTAAGTATGATTTATACTTTGAAGCTTAGAAAATTGAGGGAAATATATATATACCTTTCTGTTTTTAGATGAGTATGAAAATAACACTTTATTCACTAAACGATATTCATGCAGAAGCTATGAGGCTATTTCTTAATAAAAATAATCTGAATTTTGAGGAAATTAAAATAACTAATGAACAATTAAGAGAAGAGCTAAGAAAGATGAGCAGTTTTAGCTTCAACAGCGATGTTTCTGTTCTTAAGGTTGTGAGAAACCATTCTATAAATGTCTGCGATGGATTTAATGAGCTTTTTCTTAATAATTTACTTAGTGATATTAAAAAATATAAAATTAAAAATATTCAAAATATTAAATCATGCTAACTGAAAAACAACTTAAAGAAATACGCGAGCATCTTGAGAATGCAAAAAATCCGATTTTCTTTTTTGATAACGACGCTGACGGGCTCGCGAGTTTTCTTGTTTTGCAGAGATTTATTGGAAGAGGAAGAGGAGTTTCATTAAAAGGGTTGCCAAGCTTGAATAAATCTTATTATAAAAAAGCCGAGGATTTTAATTCAGATTATATTTTTGTGCTTGATAGACCCGGAGTTGATGACGAAGTTGTTGAATTAAATAAAAAAGGAAAAAATTTGCCTATTGTCTGCATTGACCATCATAAGCTTGATGGTGAGCCAAATATAGAAAACTATTACAATACTAATCTTGAAAGCGGAAAGTCTGAGCCAACTTCATATCTTTGCTATAAGGCAACAGGAAAAAAAGAAGATATGTGGCTTGCAGTTATTGGATGTTTAGGAGATTGGTATATTCCAGAATTTTTTGAGGATTTTAAGAAAAAATATCCTGAACTTGTAAGCTATCCCTATAAAAATCCTGCGGATATCGTATATAAAACCGAGTTGGGAAAAATAATTATGATTCTTAATCTTTCAATGAAAGATACTACAACTAATGTTGTTATATTGTATAAATATTTGATGAATGCAAAAGGGCCAAAAGATATACTCGAGGAGAATGCAAAAACAAAAAGTTTTCTTGAGAGATATGAATTTTTGAATAAGACTGTTAAAAAAATGGTCGAAAAAGCAGAGCAGGATATTGACAGGAAAAATAAATTTTTGTTTTTTACTTACAGTGGAGATATGAGCCTAAGCCAGCATATTTCAGATGAGCTTATGTCTAAACATTCTGATCTAAGAATTGCTGTTGGTTTTATTAAGGGAGGATATGTTAAATTTTCCTTGCGCGGAGAAAAAATAAGAACTATTATGATGGATGCAATGAAAGATATTGAGGGGGCTAAGGGCGGAGGGCATGAGTTTTCATGCGGAGCGCAGATGAACGCAGAGCATATTGATGTTTTTAAGAAAAATTTGTTACAGGAGATTAAAGTTTTTGAGGATGATTAATATTGTCTAGCAACATAAACTACTTCTTTAGCTAACTTGCCGCATGCAGCGCATTTTTTGCTTCCAAATGGCTCTTCTCTTTCGAGTTTTGTACCTCTTATTGTTGCTCCAACTTGCTTTTCAATTATTTCTGCGCAAGAAGCTCCATCTTTTGCAACCGAACAAAAGTTGATTCTTGCTATTGAGCCTGCTTCTATTATTTTTTTTATTTCATGAATATTACTAGCATCTTTTATTTTTGAATCAAAGAGCTTGTCCGCTTCTTTTATAAGATTTTTATCATACTGCTCTGAAGTTTCTTTGATATACTCGAGGATATTTTTCTCATCGATAACATCTTTGACATCCAAATCTCTTCTGAATATTGTAAGCTTTTTATTTTCAATGTCTCGTGGACCGAGATCAATTCTAAAGGGAATGCCTTTCATTTCCCAATAGTTGAATTTTTCACCAGCGCTTTTTTCGGTTTTATCAATTTCTACTGAAGCAATATTTTGAATGCTTTGTTTTAGTTCTTCGGCCTTATGAAGAATATGGGGATCGTTTCGAATTGGCACTATAACAACTTGAATTGGAGCAATTTTAAATGGAAATCGAATGCCTTTGTCATCTCCATGGACTGAAACAATACTGGCCATTATCCTTGAAACAGCAGGGCCATAGCAAGTTATCCAAACATATTTTTCCTTTTCATCTTTATCTTTGAATTTAACATTAAAACCTTTTGAGAATTCTTGTGACAGCAAGTGTGTTGATGGCTGCTGGACAACTCTGCCGTCTGGATTAAGAACATCTGCTGCAAAGGTTCGTTCTGCTCCTGCAAATTTATCCCAGGCAGGCCTTTCAAAGAAAATAAAAGGCAATCCAAAAATATCATGAAGAACTTCTTTTGTTGTATGCATATCTTCGCTGATTTGCTTCATTGCGTCTTCTTTTGTTGCGTGAGCGCAATGAGCCTCTATCCAATGAAATTCTCTGCTTCTTAAAAATGGACGAGTTGCTTTTGTTTCATAACGGAATACATTTGCTCTTTGATATGTTTTGAATGGAAGGTCTTTGTGGCTTCGAATCCATAAGCTCCACATTTGATAAAAAGCGGTTTCACTTGTAGGCCTTAACGCTAATTTTTCTTCAAGTTTATCATCGCCTGCTTCTGTAATCCAAAAAACTTCTGGCGCAAAACCTTTTACATGCTCACTTTCTATTTTAAAATTTTTTTCAGGAATTACTGTTGGAAACCAATAAGGCTTATGACCTTTTCTTTGAAGCGCATTTTCTAGGAAACCAAACATTTTTTCCATGCAAAGAACACTCCATGGCTGAAAAACAACAAAACCCTTTACATTATATCTTATATCTGCAAGCTCATTTTTCTGAATAACTTCAGTATACCATTCTGAGAAATTTTCGTTTTTCTTGACGCTTATGCCTTTTAGAGCTTCTATTTCTGTTTTTTCCCTGTCTTCTTTGTTGATATTAATGATTTTTATTATTGGCTGAATTTTTTTATTTTTACTTTCAGGATTTTTTGGAGTTTTTTCGATATCAGTTATTATCTTTTCTATGCCTTTATCTAACTCTTTAGTTTGGTCTTTTTTTGTCATAGTTTATAGTTGTTATTTTAATATTTAAAATTAACTAAATGGGCCCAGGAGGATTTGAACCCCCATCTTCCGGTCCGAAGCCAGACGATCTATCCAGGTTGACCTATAGGCCCATGAAATAGTGGGTTAAACTGGGTTTTTTAACATTTCTAATCTTTGCTTAAGAGTAGTATTGGCAGGACAATAACCAAGCTTATTCCATAATTGCACCCGTGATAGTTTTACCGGATTTTTTGAACCTATTAATTTAAAGAATTTATCTATTTTATTTGGGCCATAGAGTGTTAAAACGTACCGAATATTTTCATTTATATTTTTAGGTTTGTAAATATATTGACCAATTTTACCAAATTCTAATTTTTCTAATATTTTTTTCACTTGATTATATAATTCCTTAGAAACTGTACCAAATTTTATAATTGGATAATAGTGATGATTCTTTTTGAATTTCCCATATTTTCCCGAATTTCTTTTCCAAAAATGTACGCATCCATCTGTATCAAATAAACCCCTTAAAAATCTCGTGATTATTTCTTTGTCTGTAGATTCTGAAATCCAATTAGGAATTTTAACTATTGTAGATTTATTTCCATAAGGAAACCCAAGAGTATGCATAAATTCTATTATTTTTTTATTTCTAACAACAAAACCATAAGTATTTCTAGGTTGAAAAAATCTGCAAATAATATCTATATCTAAGGCATTTTTAAATAATTTTTTAACATGTAGATCATAATATTCTTTTTCTTCTGTGTTTCCACTAATATCTAATTCTGCCCTTTTACCATCATTTCTAAGATAACCATCTCCTACATGAATTCCACAAATTTTAGCAAGTTCTGGAGAAAATTCAAAAGCCATCTTTATATTAATAAGGCAAAGTTATTTAAAAACATATTCAGTAATTAATAAGTAATAAAAAAGATGAAAAAAACAAAATATGAAGAATAAATTTTTACCCGCGTTGGCAGTTCTTGTTGGAACAGCGATAGGTGCAGGATATCTGGGAATACCTTATGTTGTTTCTAAATCAGGTTTTATTCCTGGCTTGGCTTGTCTTATTCTTGTTGGAATTTTTATGATTACTATTTATCTTTATCTTGGAGAAATTTCTCTGCGAACAAAAGGCACGCATCAGTTGACAGGATATGCCCAGCGATATTTAGGAAAAAGTGGAAAAATGCTTATGTTTTTATCGATGATATTTGGAATATTTTCTGCGCTTTCTGCTTATTTGCTTGCGCAGGGAGAAAGCTTGAGTTATGTTTTTTTTGGGGTTGAAAGCTTCGGACTTTTATGTTCAATAGGATTTTGGATTTTAATGGCAGGGCTTACTTATATTGGATTAAGTGCGCTTAAAAAAATAGAAAAATTTGTGGTTTTTTTCGTTTTTCTTGTTTTAATTTTGATTGTTGTTGTTTTTTCAGGAAAAATAAATCTTGATAATTTAACTTATATAAATCCTAAAAACTTTTTTGTTCCGTTTGGATTGATTTTTTTCTCATTCCTCGCTTTTTCAGCTATGCCTGAAGTTGAAAGAATCTTGCATGGACAGGAAAGATTAATGAAAAAAGTAGTTTTTTTTGGAATGCTTATTCCTTTTACGGTTTATCTTTTATTTATGATTGTTCTTTTAGGAAATTTTGGAATCAATGTTCCTGAAATAGCTACTCTTGCTCTCGGAAGATTTTTTTCTGTTCTGGGTATATTGACAATGTTTACCGCTTATTTCGCTTCTACAATTGCGATAAGAGATATGTTCAGGTTTGATTTTAATCTTGGAAGAATTAAGGGCTGGCTCCTTGCTGTTTTTGTTCCGCTTATTTTATTTCTTCTGATTTATTTTTATAAACTTGCTTCTTTTGTGCAAATACTGAGTGTTTCAGGAATTGTTTCAGGCGGATTGGCTGGCATTCTTATTTTGTTGATGAACCGGAAAGCAAAAACAATGGGAAATCGAAAACCTGAGTATTCTATTAAAATCAATTGGTGGATAATTGGTATCTTAAGCTTTATCTTTATCGCGGCTGTTGTTGCGGAGTTTGTTTTATAGGATTAGTAGAAATGCTCTTGTACTCAATTACAGATTTTTTCCAGTCCAAATTACTTGGACACTTTAATGGAAAGTCTTTTATACTTAATATTCTAACTAAAAAGATAAAAGGAGGTTGAATATGGAAAAAAATACAAATTCATTAATGTGGGGGCTGATATTATTAGCACTTGCAATAATAAATGGTTCAAATGGATATTCTGGAATAACTATCTATGAGAGGTCTCTTTTTGAAAATTTATTGGGTATTAGCGACATGTGGTCAGATTTTTTTGGGTTTATAATATATTTTATATTTGAGATATTAATTATAGTTTATAGTTCATATCTTATAGCAAAGCCTTTTGACTCTATTTTTAAAAAGAAATAATTTTATTTTTATTTATCTTTTATTTTTATAAATTGTCTAGTTATATGAGTGAAAGCCCTCATTGCCTTTACTAAGACTAGTTTTTCGATCTCTTAAAAAATAAAAAATCTTACTTCAACTTTTTCTCTAACAATGATTTCGCTGTCGCGAAATCAGCCCGCTTGTTTGAGGCTTTCATTACGGCGCCTATGAGAAAATTTAATGCTTGTTGCTGACCTGCTTTGAAGTCTGCGATTGCTTTTTCATTAGCTTTGTCTTCTAGGACTTTTTCGACAATTTTTTCAATTTCTTTTGTGTTTGAAATCATGGTTTCGCCTTTTGTTTCTATTGGCTCGGATTTTATTTTCCAGCTTCTTAAAATATCTTTGGCTTTTAGTTCTGTTATTTTTTTAGCTTCCACTGCTTTAAGCAAATCAATAAAATGCTCAACTTTAATGTTCACATCTGACATTGTTTTTTTATTATAATTAAGCATTCCAAGAAGCTCTGTTGTAATCCAAGGAACTGCAAAGTTTGGATTTATTTTTTCGATGACTTTTTCAAAGAACTCAACTATTTCAAGATTAGAGATAAGAACTTTGGCATCTGCTTGCTGAATTTTATGCTTTTTTATTATTTTTTCAAGCTTTACCATTGGCGATTCTGGAAGAGCCTTCTTAATATTTTCGACTTCGGTTTTTGTTAGTTTTATAATAGGAAGGTCAGGGTCTTTTATGAAACGATAGTCTGCGTGACTTTCTTTGCTTCTCATGAGTATGGTTTGCTGTTTTGCAACATTCCATTGTCGTGTTTCTCTTATTTTTGGTTTTTCTTTTTCCTGCCGTTTTATTTCGTATTCTATTGCGTTTTTAATTTCAGCAAGAGAATTCATATTTTTTATTTCTACTCTTTCACCATTATTTATTGAAACATTAATATCAGCTTTTATTCCTGCATCGCTATCAAGTGCTTTTATGTAAGACATTGTTAGAATCATTTCTTTTAACCATTTTTCAACTTCTTCGCTTGATTTAAATTCTGGTTCTGTGACTATTTCTACAAGCGGCGCACCACTTCTATTATAATCAATCCCGCCTGTGTCAGGATTCCAGGCAGCAGGATCTTCTTCAAGATGAACTTCGGTTATTCCTATGCCTAAAAAATTTCCTTTTTCGCCTACTGGTGTTGCATAGGTTCCTGAAATTGTATTTTGGTAGCCTTTTGGTAAGTCTGGCCAATTATAGTGTTTTCTCCACCAGATTAGCTTTTTTGGCTCATAATTAACTTTGCAGTTTAACATTAGTGCTATTTGGACGAGTTTTTTTACTGCTTCTTCATTCGGAAGCATTGGCTTGCTTCCTGGCATTCCCGTGCATGTTGGGCACACGAATGTATTTGGCTTAGCATCCTTTTCTTTATGAGCATTCTTGCAGTCGCAGAATAATTTTTCTTTTGTTGTAAGATATCCATGAATCTCGATGCCTATTTTTACCATAATATATTTATCCAATTGTTATTTAAAAACAATCTCCTTTGCAATATCGATAAGCTCTTTGCAACTCTTAATTAAATCTTCTATTTTTGCCTTGTTAAAAGAAACCTTTGTGTTATAAGTATAATCCTCCCTCATCTCGATTATGCTATCTTTTTCTTTGATTTCGCTATTTTTATATTTAAACAACTCCATGAATTTACTATCAATATCTATTTTCTTTTCTTCTTTCAAGTATTCTATCAAAGATATTGTGCATGTTTGATTGCTAGATTCATAGCCGAATTTTGCGGCAATACCTAAAAAACAGTGATACATAGAATAAAATATGGTGCCTATAGCTGTATCCAGAAAATTTCCTTGTTTTAAGTATTCTGTTACCTGTAAATCATGCTCTGCTTTTTTAATATGCTCTTTAGCTTGCTCTGAATTTGGCTCTATCTTTAATAGACCTCTGTGTTTCGGTCTCTTGCCTTCTTTTTCGCATTCTTCTATCTCTTTTTCTGCTTTTTTCAGGCACCAATCAATTTGTTTAGAAGCTTGAGACATTTTTAATAATAGTTACATATTTATCTTGCCCATAAAGTATAACTGCATTTTTAATAGTATCTATGGCTGCTTTTTTCTTTTCTTTAATATTCTGAAGAAAATCATTAGCGGTTAGCTCAATAGCATGGATTTTTTTAGGGAGCATATTTTGCCTCTCTTTCACTATTTTCTTAATAGCAGCATAATCTGTTCTTTTAATTATCAGCATTAGATCTATATCTTTTGCAGCACTGTAGTTTTTTATTGCAGAGCCATAGAGCATTACTATTCTGTTACCCTTGAATAATTCTTTAAACTCCTCTTTCCATCTCTTGAAATCATTAGCTTCATCAGTCAAAAGAAAAGCAATAAGATGCTTCACATAATCGTCTTCTAATTTAACGCGGTATATTATTGATTTTCCTATTTTCTTGGAAACAAGCAAGTTTTCATTCAAAAGTTTTTTTAATATTTTCATTGCACCTATGCGGCTTATATCAAGAACTTTGCTTAGAGAATTTGCATTATAATAGCTTGTAAAGTCCTTGAATAAAAGGAGAATTGCTTCTTTTTCTTTACGTGTTATGGTTATCATGTAAGTATTAGTTAACATATAGTAACTATTTGTTACTTATAAAGGTTTCGGAGACAGGAAAAATTTCTGACTTTATTTATAAGATTCGCATTAACAAATATAACGAAAAACTGAATAAAATAAATGAACAACTACCTGTTTTAGAAATCCTTCTGCATAAACTGTCGGAACAGAAATTACTTCAATTTTAATTGAAGTTATCGAGGGCTTTAAATATCCATCTTTCTTTTAGAAAAAGAAGGATAGATGCACAAAGAAAACTTAACATGGCAGAAAAATATATAGAATTAAATTTGAACGATGAGCGAGCAGGAAAAGTTGCTGAAATCCTTTCTAATAATACTGCAAAGAAAATACTAGGTTTGCTTGCAGAAGAAGAGCTTTCGCAGGGAGATATAGCTAAAAAGCTTGGACTTGCTTTTAATACTGTTGACTATAATATAAAAAAGCTTCTTGAAGCGGGATTGATAGAAAAAAGCAAGACTTTTTTCTGGAGTGTCAAGGGTAAGAAGATTCCAACTTACAAACTTGCAAACAAGAAAATAATAATTTCAACTAAAAACAGTTTTAAAGGATTGCTTGGAAGTGCAGTTATTGGAGCAGTTATTTTAGGAATTGTAAAGTTTGGGGCTAATTATTATTCTCAAAATCAAATTTTATCAAGAAGCGATGATCTTGCTTATGAAAATGCGCCTACTTTTATGGCAAAAGCAGGCGAGCAAAGTGCAAACCTTGTAACTTCTGCAAGTATTTGGAATAATGTTCTTGTTTGGGTATTGGCTGGATTAGTTATTGGGGTTTTAGGATTTATTTTATTCAGAAAGTTGAAAGGAGGTTTAAATAAAATATAAAATGGATCGTGGAGTACAAATAGCAATTATAATCTGTGCAACAATCCTTATTTTAGGATTAGTAGGAACATTTATGTTTTATTCTCTTGCACCTGATTCGCTTAAAGGCAAAACAATAACAGTTGATGGAAATTCTATTGTTAAAGCAAATCCCGATTTAGTTAAAATATACTTTAACATGGAAACTAATGCAAGTACTTCGAGCGAGGCAACAAGCTTAAATGCTAAACAAGTCGATGAAATGATTACATCCTTAGTTAAGCTCGGATTAGAAAGAAGCCAGATACAAACACAAAACTTTAATGTTTATGAATGGACTGCATGGGAAAATAATCTGAATGTGCATAAAGGATACAAAGCAACACATCAAATTGTTGTAGAACTTAAGGAAAACCAATTTAGTTTATCTGGAGATGTAATTGATGCAGGAACAAATGCTGAAGCAATGATTAGCTATATTAATTTTGAACTAAGCAATGAAAAAGAGAATGAATACAAAGCTCTTGCTTACAAACAAGCTTCTCAAGATTCTAGAGTAAAAGCAGAAGCTATAGCAGAAGGGCTTGGAATGGAAATTAAAGATGTTGTAAGTGTTTCTGTAAGTCAGTTTAATTATAGCCCTTGGCCAATTTATGCAAGAGGCGGAGATGTAATGATGGCAGAAGCTTCTAATGCTAAAGTTGCAACAACAAATTTACAGCCAGGAGAACAAGAAATTTCCGGAGATGTTAGTGTTGTGTATAGAATAGGATAGATTTATTTTTTGGATTTTTGGATTTTTTTATTTGGTAAGATTGTCTGCTTCGCTTTGGCAATCTTTTATAATCTCATTAAGTCTGCAAGATTTAGGATATAAGGAGCGAGTATTGTAGAAAGTTTGATGCATTGCAGTAAGGTTTGTATGTTTTAATTCTTAGGTTTTATTAGTTATCTTTTTATATGCCTTTTTCTTGCTATATTTGTACTAGGAACAAGTATGTTCCTGCGTATCCAGAAAATTCTTAATTTTCTGGCTCTTCGTTTTAAGAGGTAAAACTTCAGATGACAACAAAAGGCAAAGATGCAAATACCGGAGACCTGATAAAAATTAAGACAGCTAAAGAAGAAATAGAAGGAATTCTCTTGGAAAGCCATGAGGTTGGAGTTGTTCTTATAAAACTTAAATCAGGATATAATATTGGCGTGGATAGAAGCAATATTCTAGATATAAAAGTTGTTAAAAAAATCGAGAAGAAAGAAGAAAAAGAAGAAAAATTTGAAATGAGCCATAAAAAACCCGTGATTGATATTATTATGACGGGCGGAACAATCTCTTCCAGCTTGGATGTTAAAACAGGAGCAGTAAAATGGCTGACTTCTCCCGGAGAATTATTTAAGTTTTATCCTGATATTTTCGAGCTTGCAGATATTCGAGTGATTAATCCGTTTATGAAAGCAAGCGAGAATATGAACTTTGAAGATTGGCAGAAAATTGCTAAGCATGTTGTAAAATCGCTTAATGATGAGCAAGTTAAAGGAGTTATTGTAACTCATGGAACAGATTTTTTGCATTACACAAGTTCTGCACTTAGTTTTATGATTAAAAATTTAAATAAGCCTGTTGTATTGACTTATTCTCAGCGCTCGACTGATCGAGGATCAAGCGATGCAGAGCTTAATCTCTACTGTGCTGCAAAAATGGCACTTTCGGATATTGCTCAGGTAATGCTTGTTGGACATGCGAACTCGAGCGATGAATATTGTTATGCTTTGAATGGGACTAAATGCAGGAAGATGCATAGTTCGAGAAGAGATACTTTTAGACCGATAAATGATACGCCTATTGCTAAAATTTATCGTGATAGGATTGAAATTCTAAAAAGTTATAATAAAAGAAAAACAGGAAAAGAAGCAAGAGCAAAACTTGATAATGTTTTTGAGGAAAAAATTGCTTTGATTAAATTTTATCCGGGACAAGATCCTGAAATACTTGAGCATTATGCTAAAGAAGGATATAAAGGAATTATTATTGAAATGAGCGGACTTGGTCATGTGCTTACTGAAGGAAATAAAAATTGGGTGCCTGTAATAAAAAATATTATTGAAAAAGGACTGATTGTTTGCGCTGCGCTGCAGACGATTTATGGAAGGCTTGATCCGCTTGTTTATTCGCCTGGACGAGAACTCGAAAAAGCAGGAGTGATTTATCTTAAAGATATTTTAAGCGAGACTGCTTTTACGAAATTAGGATGGGTTTTAGGACATAAAGAGTGGAAAAATAATATCAAGGAAAAAATGCTTGAAAATATAAGTGGGGAATTTAATGATAGACTTGGTGACAATTTTTTAATCTAATTTGTTATTATTTCAAACAACGCACTGCAGCTTACCTCACAAAGCTTAGAAGCTGAGTGCTGGTGTTGGGCAAGAGAGAAATAAAAAAAGATGAAATTTTAGGCTTGACAAAGTAGGTAAATTTTGCTAGAGTTCTTGACAGAAAAAAGAAAGGAAGATTGTCATGAACGATTTTGAAAAAACCATGGCTGGGTGGCTTCTTGAACAGTCTCAAAAAGAGTCGGGTTGGCATTCTTCAAGAAGCGATTTGAATGAACATCTTTCTATCAAAAATCAAGATAGAGAGGTAATTGGTCACTTGTATAAGGACGGAACTATCAAAGGAACAAATCATGGTGGTTCTGGCTCCCTCTCCCGGTTGATGAAATAGTTACTCTTTTGCCAGAAATTTCAGTACTTCTGCCTTTGGAGTTTCCAGAAGCAGATTTTTAATCGCAGCAATCGCTGCCCTCTTCTTTTTCTTTATTTCGGAAATCTTATTTTCTGAGAGAGCTTTATTCTTCCCACGATTTTCATCAATCCAATTACAAAAGAAAAATAAATTATCTATGTTGGTTTCAGATAATTTCATTACTTTTTCTGCAATCTTTTGAATCTCCTTTTCGCTTATGGATTCTCTAAATTCATTAATCATAGGATAATTTGAATGAATAAGTTAATAAAACTTTGCCCAACAAATCGCTGGAGGTTATCTCGCATTCGCTCGAAACCTCAGCGATGACGTTTAAAAAAATGTTTGAAAATATTTCCGGAGAGTTTAACGATAGATTGGGCGAAGAGTTTTTGAATTAGAGTTTATTTAATAATTTTGAGTCGCCAAATGGGAACGAACGACTAATATTGTAGCAATCTAAGGGGGTATTAAATCCATTTTGAGCAATCGAAAGATTTAAATAGTTGAATTATGAGTATATACTTATGAATAAATTTATTAATAGAAAAAAAGAACTTGAATTTTTAGAGCAGAAATATAAGTCAAATAAAGCCGAGCTTTTGATTTTATATGGCAGAAGAAGAGTAGGAAAAACAGAGCTTGTTTTAAAGTTTTGCGAAAGTAAAAATTATTTTTATTTTATGGGGAGGCTTGAATCTAAAGAAGATACTATTAAAAGATTTAATAATTTATTTATTGAAAAATTTAAAGATAGCTCTCTTTTGAACAGCCCTCTTTCAAATTTTGATGCTATTTTTGATTATCTAGTTGAGAAAGCAAACGAGAGAATTATTTTTGTTTTTGATGAATTTCCTTTTTTAGTGGATAGATTTCCAGAAATTGTTTCTATTTTACAAGATAAGTGGGATTCTAAATTAAAGAAATCTAAAATAATGCTTGTTTTATTAGGTTCTAGTGTTGGAATGATGGAGAAATACGCATTAGATTACAAAAGTCCTCTGTATGGAAGAAGAACTGGGCAGTGGAAATTGGATAAGTTCAATATTTCTCATTTAAAAGAATTCTTCCCAAAATATTCTCAAGAACATCTTATTTATGTTTATTCAGTTATAGACTCTATTCCAGGATATTTGAATCTTTTTGATACTAATAAAAGTATTTGGGAAAATATTAGTGAGAAGATGTTCTCGAAAGGGGAGTTTCTTTATGAAGAGGTTGAAATACTTTTAAGAGAAGAGCTTAGAGATCCCTCTAATTATATGTCTATTATTTCGGCTATTTCAGGGGGATTGAATAGTTTTAATGAAATAAGTCAAAAGACAAATTTAGATAAAACAATGCTTTCAAAATATTTAGGTGTTTTAGAATTCTTAAATATCATTGAAAGACTGCAATCGATTACTGAAAGCTCTAAGGATAAATTAAAATCTAAAAAATCTCTTTATGTTATAAAAGACAACTTTTATGATTTTTGGTTTAAATTTGTTTACCTAAATAAGCAAGAAATTGAGAAAGGAAATAAAAAAATTGTAGATAAAATAAAAAGAGATTTTGAGTTATATGTAAGTTTCAAATTTGAAAATTATTGCAAGGAATTTTTAGAAAATAAGTTTTTTGAAGAATATTCTTCTTTTGGTAAATGGTGGTATAAAGATAATGAAATAGATATTGTTGCATTGAATTCAGAGAAAAAGAAAATATTATTTGGGGAATGTAAATGGTCTGAAAATATTGATGCTTTAGAAATTTTAAAAAAATTGGATGAAAAAACTAAGAAGGTTAATTGGTTTTTAGAGAAAAGGGGAGAGGAGTATGTTTTATTTGCTAAATCTTTCAAGAAGAAATTAAATGAATTTAATGGGAAAAAGGTTTATTGTTTTGATTTAAAAGATTTGTATTGATGCGATACTAAAGGATGTTTATAATTTTCAGATACGCTTTTACTCTCCATGGAAAAACATATAATTTTTGGTGATTAGTGTAAAATTACCTGCGCATGCTCAGCAATTTTTTAAACTATTTTAATAATGCAATAAATTTAATTAGAAGTTTTAAGCAAATATGTTCCATCTAAAGACTTTCTTAACAAAACTTTGCAAGATTGAATAAGCTTAGAATTCTTTAGATGTAAACTTGCAATAGTAAATTAAACTAAGAATTCTCGAGAAAACTTTGCAGGTTGAACAAGTCTATCAATAGCAGAACAAGTCTAACAAGAGCGAAGCGACGATTATTGCATTAATGAATAATCCTCTTTTTAATTAAGCATAATCTCTTGATTTTCTTTCCTTCGGAGTGCTTGGCGTGTTTGTCGGAGTATAAGGCATCTCTTCATAATCTGGAGTATTTGTAGGCTCATCTCTTAGATCTATTTCCATCTGATTTTCTTGATGAAGATTTGTTGGCAGGTTAGAACCGCCTTCAATTTCAATTCTTTCGAAGGTTAGGGGTTTTCTTTTTTCATTGTAAAGCCTTTGCATTCTTGTTTCTATTTTTGCAGAATTTTCTTTTTCTATTCTGAGGTTATATTTTCTTACAGCATTTATTCCTGTAGAATAAAGCAATGCAGACACTGCAAGAATTCCTGAAACGAAAAGTATTTTTTCGAGTGGTTTGATTTTCATTTTATTCTTCCCATACATGAGGCATTATGTAATTAGTGAGTACTTCGCTGTTTACTCTTGAACCATGAGTATGTGGCGTATATCTTAACATAGCATAAGTTGCTCCATTTTCTGGTTTGATTGTTCTTATTCCGCCGTCTATTTTTACAACTTCGCCTTCTCTAAACATATCGCATAGTTCGTCCATTCTTCTGGCAGTGTTCGTTATCTGTGAATTTAATCCACCTGATTTTAGAGTTTTTCCGTCTAATGCGCCATAACCTGTAGCATAATTTAATGCATTTTTGCTTGCTTTGTTTTTTGTTAGTAATCCCTGTTCTGTTTGAAGTCTTGCAAGAATTATTGCTGGATTGATTTGATATTGCTCTGCGGCAGAAATTATAGTGTTTTCTATGCCTTTATTTAATAAACATGAATTATTTTCTCTTAGAACTTCTTTAATTTGATCTTTAGTTATATATCTGGAATTTCTAAAAAATTCATCAGACATTAATCGGTGTATATCTTTAGAAACATGATTGTTTGGAGAAGTATTATCTGGTTTATAGGCTGTATTTTTAGGTTTGGAACTTGTATTTTCTTGAGGATTATAGCCTTGCGCCATTTTCTCCATCCTAGATATTTCTTCGCCTATTTGCTTGAGTTCCTGCATTCCTTTTTGGTATTCATGATCCCTACATTGTTTTTTATTATCTTCTTGTCTTTTTTGTTCTTCAAGTTGCTCTGCTTTTTGTTCTCTTTCTAAAACTCGCTCTGTTGCAACGCTTTGAGCTCTATTTTTTCTTATGAAATCATCATAATTGCTATAAGCTAGGCCTATTAGGGGTATTAAAGCTACTAAGCCTGCTCCTGCTAAGTATTTCCAATCATCTTTTATATCTTGAATAAGTTCTGCTAGTGTCATTTTATTTTATTAGTTTTTAATCGGGTTTTATGCCTGATTTTTTTAATCTATGCTAATATATTGGGGTTTTTGGAGTTTATAAATGTTGTGTTTTTGTTACTCCTATTTAGATACAACAAGAGAGAAAGGTTTAAAAAGGAGTTTTGAGTCAACTAACCGCATGAAAAAAATTATACATCTAGAAGATAATCTCCAATGGCAGGAAGTAGTCCGGGCAAGTTTAATGTTAAACACAGACATAGAGCCAGTTATAACCTATGGTAGTATAGAAGACTTTAGAAAAGCAAATTATCCTTCTGCAGATTTGTATGTTTGCGATAGACATCTTCCAGATAAGCCCGAACAGCATCCAAATGATCATTCTTGGAGACAATTAATCGATACTATTAATTGTTTGCATCCTGGAATGAATTTGCCTTTAGTAATATTATCTAGTCATCCTCCTAGAAACTGGCGAAGTTATGGCAATGTAGTGGCTGCCTTGCAAAAACCATCCAATGTAGAAGAATTTGATTTCCAAGAATTTAGAGATAAGATAGAATATTATTTAGGCTTAAATCGAGGTGAAAAATAAAATGACTTTAGAAGACAGTTTTTCAGAGTATAATATGCTGGAATATTCAGAAGCATGCGTAACTATGGCTAATGATCTTGTTAATACTCGAAGAAAAGTCATGCCTTTTGATACTTTAGTTATTCCAAGCAGAGGAGCTTTTCCATTTTTTTTAGGTATGACCTATTCGCTTAAAAAATTAATTCCTTTTGGAGATGATTTTAAAGAAATTTATGATTCTATAGCAATTCAGCCCACGCTGCAGCCATTAATGCCTCGAAATTTAGATATTTCTACAGATATTCATAGAAAAGATTTAAGAGTTTTATTAATTCCATTCACTGCTGATTTAAATATTCCTAAATTTGACCCTGATGAAAGTAATGAGGAATATACGGAAAAAACAAGAGAATACTGGGCCAGAGTTACTCATGCATTTTTTAAAGAGCCTAAATTAAGATCTAAAGACCCTTATTTTAAAACATTTGCAGAAATTATTTTAGGCAATCTTGAAGGCAGAGATAAAACAGTGCAAATTTATGAACAATTTCCGCAAATTGGAAGATTTGCAATGATAGATACTGTTATTTCTGGAAGAGCATCTAATGATATTCTTGGCGCTTTTGATCAGATTAGTGCAGAACAACAACAAAGAGGCATTATTGATCATGCAAATATTTCTCCGTTTGCATTTTTAATCGTAGATGAAAATAGTGAAAAATTAGAAAAACATCAAGGTTTTAATGCTTATCTCAAAAAGAAAAAAGATAAGTTTATGGCTCAATTATACCCTATTCCAAGAATTGTCTCTGAAGATAAAAATTCTGCTTTATTGGGCGTTTCTGCTACAGTTTATCCTAGTTTAATGCGAGCTTCAAAAAGTATGGAATATGATGGTCGAGAATTTTTTATTGGCGCAGGTAGTTGGCATGTAAATTCAGAAAGCGCTCAGTTTAAGCATTTCTTGAAATTTATGGAAATGGTTTATTCTGGAATAGATGTTATTGTCGCTAGATATGGTCTTGGGTCAGAGCATTCTCAAAAATTTATAGAGGAATTTAATGGAAGAAGAAATGAATTTATTGAAGTTTCTGATCAAAGCGGGGTTTTGAATAGTTCAGAATCAGATATTGCTAGTGATCCTCGGCTTAAAAATTTGAATCGTGGTGCTACAGTAATATATGAAACAAGATCACATGTAGTTCATGTTCCTTTCAGCGATAAAATTACAAAAGATTTAGTCAGTGAGATTTGTGGATATCCTTCTGTTCAATGTAAGGTAGTCTTTAAAACTGATATAGGTTCAGACATCCAAGATAGATATGAGCCTCCAAAAACTCCTACTCGAAAATCTGCAATGATCCCTCGTAATTATCTATTGCAGGTTATAAGAAAGGCTTAATCCTAAACCTTTAAAATATCCTTATTCTTAATTCTTGTATGGTAATTGGAAAGGAGATTGAAGCCTCAAAGAAACTTGGTTCTTTAGGCAAAGTAGAAATGAAGGCGGGATTAGAAATACACCAACAATTAGATTCACATAAATTGTTTTGTCATTGTCCTTCTATTCTTAGAAATGATAAACCCGATTTTAAATTTACTCGAAGATTACATGCAGTAGCTGGGGAGTCTGGAGAAGTAGATATCGCTGCTAAACACGAAGCTGAGAAAGAGAATGAATTTATTTATGAAGCTTATAGAGATACTACTTGTCTTTTAGAGTATGACGAATGTCCTCCCTATCCGATAAATGAAGAAGCCTTAAAGATAGCTGTGCAAATTTCACTTTTACTTAATTGCGAGATTATACAAACAACGCAAATAATGAGAAAAACTGTTTTAAATGGTTCGAATACTTCTGGATTTCAAAGAACACTTATGCTTGCGAAAAATGGATTTATTGAAACAAGTTTTGGTAGAGTTGGAATTGATTCAGTTTTTCTTGAAGAAGATTCTGCGCGGCCAGCTAGTTCGCATGATGAAAGCGATCCTGAACTTGAAAATTCAAAAATTTATAAATTAGATAGATTAGGAATACCTCTTGTTGAAATTGCAACAGGACCACATATGTATTATCCGGAACAGGTTAAAGAGACTGCGCTGAAATTGGGTGAAATTTTAAGAGCTTGCAAAGTTAAGCGAGGAATAGGAACAATAAGACAAGATTTGAATGTTTCTACGCCGAATCATGTTCGTGTTGAAATAAAAGGATTTCAAGATCCTGCTATGATGATTAAAACAATTGAATTAGAAATAGAAAGGCAGAATAAAGAAGGAAAAAAAGGAAAATCTGAGGTTAGAAAGGCTAATGTTGATGGGGCAACAAGTTTTCTTAGACCGATGCCCGGAGCATCGAGAATGTATCCTGAAACAGACTTGCCTTTGCTTCATATTTCTCGTGATTTTATTAATGAAGCAAAAGAAAATTTGCCTAAGCTTAAGACTGAAATTCGTGGAGAATTAAAGCAAAAAGGATTAAGTGACGAGATGATTAAGTTAGTTTTGGAAAGTGGAAAAATTAATGATTTTGAATTTTTGCTTAAAATTTATAATAATCCTAATTTTGTTGCTAAAGTTTTGTTTATTCTTCCGAAAGAAATTGCTAGTCACGAGAAAATTAATGAGGATATTTTTAATATTGATATTATTGAGACTATTTTAAGAGCTGTTGCTGAAAAGAAAATAAGTGAAAGTGATGTTAAGCATGTTATGGAGCAGATTTCTAAAGGAAAAAGCATTTATGATGCTCTTAAAATAGAAAAAGTTGAAAGTTCAGATATAGAGGGAGAAATTGCGAAGATTGTTAAGGAAAAACCAGGCTTGAGTGCTGGAGCTTATATGGGGTTAGTTATGGCTAAGTTTAAAGGAAAAGTTGATGGGAAGACTGTTAGCGAGATTCTGAAGAAGTTGGTGAAGTAGGATTTGTTCTTATTAAGTTGTGAAACATAGAGGGAAAGATTTATAAACTTCTTTCCCTGCTTGTTGGTATGGATGTAGAACAAATAAGAGAGTACATAACGGATTTTAACAAAAAAGAAATTCCAATATTTATAGAGAGAAAACTCCAAATTTCAGAAACTAATAAGATAGTTTCTATAATAGGACCTAGAAGGGCAGGAAAAACCTACTTCTTATTCCAGATAATGAAGCATCTTTTAGACAGGGGAATTGAAAAAAATCAAATGCTACATCTAAACTTTGAAGATACACGTTTGCTTAATATTAACTATCAGGAAATAAGAGAGATTCTAAAAATGTATTATCAATTATATCCCTCTAAAAATAAGGATTTTTATCTGTTCATAGATGAGCCGCAAAATATTGACAAATGGGAGCATGCTGTTAGAAGCTTGCATGATGAGGGCATAAAGATATTTATTACAGGTTCAAGCTCTAAAATTTTGAGCAAAGAGATAGCAACTTCATTAAGGGGAAGAGGCAATCCTTATATACTTCTGCCTTTCTCTTTTGAAGAATGCCTTAACTTAAAAAATACAGTTTATGACTCTAAAAAACTTGGAACAAAAGATAAATCAAATCTATTAAGGGCTATTGAAGATTATATAGATTTTGGAGGATTTCCAGAGATTTTAAAAGAGGAGGATATAAATGAGAAACTTAAGCTTTTAAGCAATTATTTTGAGCTTGTAGTCTACAAGGATATGATGGAAAGACACAAACTAAAAAATTCTAATCTTATAAAATGGCTTCTAAAATCAATTATTAGCTCTTCTGCAAAAGAGATTAGTATAAATAAGATTTACAATACCCTTAAATCACAGGGGGTAAAAGCAAGTAAAAATACTCTGTATAGCTATTTGTCTCTGCTTGAAGATGCTTTTTTTGCTTTTCCCTTACATAAATTCTCCTATTCTGATAGAAAAAAAGATTGGTCCTCTAATAAAATTTATATTAATGACACTGGTTTTGTAAAATTAATAGAGACTTCTAAGGACCTTGGTAGAAAAATGGAAAATATTGTTTTTCTTGAAATGTTTAGAAATAAAAAACCCCTCGAAGACATAAATTATTGGAAAACTATGCAGCAGGAAGAAGTAGACTTTGTAATAAGTCGATTTAAAAAAGTTGAACAACTAATTCAGGTTTGTTATGATCCTTCAAATAGAGATACAAAAAATAGAGAACTAAGGGCTTTAATAAAAGCAAGCAAGGAACTGAAATGTAATAATCTTTTTGTTATAACCTTTGATTATGAAGGAGAAGAAATTTTTGAATGGTTTGGCATCAAGAAAAAAATTAAGTTTATTCCTATTTGGAAGTGGCTTTTGGATAAGAAATAAGTGTGTGGCTTATATGGGCCTCGTGATGAGTAAGTTTAAGGGAAAAAGATTGACGGGAAGACGGTTATGGACATTTTGAATAAGTTGGTTAAGTAAATTTATTGGTAATTTTAGAAGTATATCGGAACATTTATAAATAGTACGTACTTAATACGTATATGGAAGCACAGACATTTACGCATAAAGTATCCCGGGGAAGCAGATACAATCAGATTTACATCCCTAAAAATATGGCGGATTTTTTTGATGTTGGCGATATTGTTGAGATAAAGCTTATTGAGAAAAAAGAAAGCCTGCACTATTCAAAAAATCTTCGGGAGCTTGGAAAACTGGGGGAGTTTAAAGAAGGGATTATAAAGCAAATTTTTTCTATTTTAAGCAGATTAAAAGAAATACAGCAGGTATTTGTTGTTGGCTCTTTTCTTACCGAGAAAGAAGATTACAGGGATTTGGACTTGATTCTTATTGGTGATAAAGAAGAGGCCGAGGAAAGAGCTTACAGCGCTCTTATTTCAAAAATCCCCATGAAACTGCATATTATCTCAATGAACACTGAAAAGTTCAATGATATTCTTGAATTTGACCCGCTTATAAGAAGCATGCTTTATTATTTTGTTTCTAGCGAAAAATTTGATATGTCTGAAAAAATCGAGATTAATAAAGACCATATAAACTTTCTTCTTATGATGCCTGAAGATTTGCTGAAAATAAGAGTTTCAGGTTCAAGGATTTACTTTGATAATCTAAGAAGATTGATTTGTGTAGCAAGATTTATTAAAAAACAGGATGTTAATCCTCTTGAGATTAATTCTTCGATAAAAAAGCTTGTCGGGAAGGATTTATTTGATAAACTGAGAAATAATGAAGGAATTGAAGAGAAGGATTTTAAGATTATAAAAAATATAATCAAAAACAAATTAGGTGCAATAAGAAATTTAATAACATGAGCAAATCCAAAATTATAGAAGAGCTTACAAATTTGCTTGTGGTAGCTTTAAGGCATAAGATTGGAAGCATTGTTAATGAAAATGAGATTTACGCCCAAAAATATGCTAAAGACGTAGAAGTTTTATTTGAGTAGGCAAAAAAGAGTATTGCTGGAAAAGATTTTAATATTTATGAACGAAAAGAAATATTAAATAAGCTTAAAATAAAATTGACAAAAGAATTGGAATCTGGGGCTTTTTTGAATAAGCGAAAATTCGATATTTTGGATAAGGAAATTAATGCTATTTTGAAAGAACTAGATCTGGATGAAAACAACCCTTAAATTTAAAAATAGTCTTTATTTAAGTAAACTATGGAACGAACACACATAAAAGAAGCATTTGAAAAGAAAGCAGGAACAAAAATAAAACTTGCTGGTTGGGTTCATGAAACTCGAGCTCTTGGAAAAGTTAGATTTTTAGTTCTTAGGGATATAACCGGAAGAATGCAAGTTGTTGGATTTAAAGGAGAGACTCCTGAAGATGCTTTTGAAAAAGTTGGAAAACTTAATAGAGAAAGCGTTGTTTATATTGAAGGAACATTAAAAGATAGTAAGCAGGCTCCTGGTGGAAAAGAAATTGGATTAGAAAAAATTGAGATTCTTAATGAAGCTGAAGAAAAGCTTCCTATTGATGTTTCTGATTTTAGCAAAACAGAGCTTCCGAAGAGGTTGGATTATAGGTTTTTGGATACTCGAAGAAAAGGAGTTTCAGCTATATTTAAAATAAGATCAAGTTTGTACAAGAATCTTGTGGATTTTTTTTATGATAATGGTTTTACAATAATTAATACCCCTAAAATAACTACTATTGGTTTAGAGTCTGGAGCAGAATCTTTTGTTGTTAATTATTTTGATAAGAAAGCAGTTCTTGCGCAATCACCTCAGTTTTACAAGCAGATGTTTGTAAATGGTGGATTTGAAAGAGTATTTGAGATGGGTGCAGTTTATAGAGCTGAAAAAAGCCATACTACAAGACATTTGACAGAATTTGTTGGTGCAGATTTTGAAATGGGTTTTATTAAAGATGAAAATGATGTTATGGACATGGTTGAAAATATGCTTAAATATATTTTATCTAAAATAAAAATAGAAAGAGCAGAAGAATTAAAAGAATTGAATGTAGAACTTGTTGTTCCTAAAAAAATTCCAAGAATATCTATGATTGAGTTGAAAAAAATGCTTGCTGGAAAAGGAAAAAAATTGAAAGAAGAAGACGATTTGGATGCTGAAGCTGAAAGAATTATTGGGGAATATGTTTTAAAAGAATTTGGAGAAGAGTTTATTTTTGTTACTAACTATCCTGCTAAAGTAAGACCCTTTTATCATATGAGGCCTGAAAATGATAAGAAAGGAACGAGAAGTTTTGATTTACTTTGGCGTGGAGTCGAAATTGCTACTGGAGCTCAAAGAGAACATAGATTAAAAATATTGCAAGAACAAGCAAAAGAAAAGGGTGTTAAAATACCAATAATTTATGAAGAGATTTTTAAGTTTGGCGCTTGTCCTCATGGTGGCGTTGGATTTGGATTAGATAGAATGACTCAAAGAATGCTTAATCTTGAGAATACTCGAGAAGGTTGTTTACTTCCCAGAGATACTGAACGATTAACGCCGTAATTCTTATTTGGTAATTTTTTATTTAAGAAGTTAAATGGTTCTAGAGAAGTTGTTTTTTTTCCAAGAGATAAAGAATGATTTACGCCGTAAGATAGATTTTTAAGTTTGATTTTTCTATTTAACATATGAAAATATTAGCAATCGGCGACCCACATGGAAATTTAAAACAGATAAACAAAATTAATCTTAAACATATTGATTTGATTCTTTTAACTGGCGATTTGGGAAGTTCTAATCTTGTTAGGAAAATGTCTTTTGATAATATCGCGAGACAAAAACAAGGTTTGCCTAAACTTGAATATTCACCTAGACAACGCAAATTAGCTTTTATGGAATCTTATAATTCTACGATTAAACTTATAAAATACTTAGCTAAGTTTGCACCAGTTTATACTATTTTTGGAAATGTAGAATCTTCTAATGCGGAAACTCGAGAATATTCGCAGGATATTGGATTGAAACTTCCTTATTTATATAATGATCTAAAATCAATTTCAGGCATTAGAATTATTAATAATGTTGTTGCTAATTTTAATGGAATTAGAATTGGTGGCTTGGATTATTTTGTAGATACTAGTTGGATTAGAGAATTTAAACCATCGGATTTTAATAAAAGTATGGCTGGAGCTAAAAGAGAAACTGATAAAGCTAAGAGAATTTTAAGAAATTTTGGCTCATTGGATATTCTTGTTTGTCATCAACCGCCTTATGGTATTTTAGATAAAGTAACTTCAAAATTTGCTCCTAAGGGGTGGAATGGAAAGCATGCTGGAAGTAAAGCTATTTTAGATTATGTAAGAAAATATCATCCTGCTTATGTTCTGTGCGGACATATTCATGAAAATGAAGGGAAAGCTAATATTGGAAAGACTAGGGTTTATAATCTTGGAACAGGTGGTTATGTCGTACTTGATTTTTAATCTAAATCGCCAAATTTATAAATAACCATCCACATCTCTTTTTAAGATGGAAGAAAAAGAAAGGCAAAAGCTTGAAGAAGAAACAAAAAAATTGTTGGATAAGTTTTCTAATGCACTTGAGAGCGTAAAGCTTGATAAAGGTGAAGAATGGAATGTTGAGCGCGAAAGCGACAGAAGAAAAGAAGGAGAAGAAAAAGTTGCCGTGATTGATTATCCGAGCTTGAAGGTATGATTTATTCGTTAATTTTGCACTCGAAGTGCAGGTTTAATCAAAATACTTAAGGATAAAATAATGAAGAAATATTTATAAACCTCATTTATTATACTCTTTTAAGAAAAAAGGGATTGGCATGAAAAAACAAAAATTTTTATTTGCAGTAGTAATAGGATTAATAATCTCTTTGTTAATTTTTTCAAGTTTTGTTGTTGCTTCTTCTCATTCAAATAATTCTAATAATCAAAATATTTTTTATAATATACTTAATTTTTTAAAACATTTATTTGGATTAGGGGTAACTGGACAGCCTATACTTAATCCTAGTGACTGTGGAAATGGAATTCTTGAACCTGAAAATGGTGAAGAATGCGACGATAATAATACTATAGCTGACTGCACTTGTTCAGCTGAATGCGCTCTTCCATCTTTATACTGCGGTGATAGTTTAATATGTGGCTCTGAAATATGCGATGATGGAAATAATGCAAGTGGAGATGGATGTTCTGATGCTTGTCAGACTGAAACACTCT
>Ga0209542_10004329_pt1 | contig 29252 bp, 42 predicted proteins | sample RifCSPhighO2_01_FD_184028 | JGI IMG/M metagenome (GOLD analysis project Ga0209542, IMG submission 184028) | Soil microbial communities from Rifle, Colorado - Rifle CSP2_plank highO2_0.1 (SPAdes) (version 2) | ecosystem: Environmental > Terrestrial > Deep subsurface > Rock core/Sediment ... | reverse complement strand
GCGGGGTGTTGGCAGTTGTTTTTATTGAAAGAAAATTTTATTTTATTCTTTTAAGTGTGTTATCCTTGGTTTTTGATATTCTTGATGGGAATCTTGCGCGTTTTATTAAGAAGGAGACTGAGTTTGGGAAGTGGGCTGATCACATCGCTGATCGTTCAGTAGAATTTTTGTTGATTATTGCTGCTCCTGCGGCGTTGGGTTTGAAACTTGTTACAGGGGTGTTGTTTTTGGCGCAACAACTGTTGTTTTTAAAGACGAAGACGATATTTTTTGGAAGGGCGTTGATGATGGCGTTCTTTGCTTTCGGTTTTTTTGAGTCAGGAGTTATTGTTGCTGGTGTGGTGTATTTATCTGGATTGTTGTGGCAGCTGAAGAAGTTCTTGAAAGGTTAAAATTTTTTAAAGGTTTTAAGAATTTCGGAGATACTAATAACTACGGGCAATTTAAAATCTTCAAAAAGAAGCTAAAAATCAATTGCAGCTTCTATACCGGTCCTGCAGCATCGCAGGAGATGAAGTTGAACAAACTCCCCTAAAATACTGCTGGTCAGAAAGCCTGGAAATGCTATCCATGCCTACTCTAATTGCAGGTTCACCATCATATCTAACTGCCAGCAAACCAAGGTCTGATCGAATTCTGTTTTTATTAATCATTTTACTACTTGAGAGAGGCACCTTAATAAATCTTTTGCTCTGAAATTATTGATAACAAGACCTAAACCACGACCTCGACTCTATAGGCACACAACCAATTCTAGATGGTTTATCGGAAAGCCCCCAAATGTTTTCGATACTGGCTTTTATTGGATCTGAATTATTACGCGCCGCTAGGTAAGTTGGATCATTTCGAAAAAAGCACATGAACGCTTCGGCCATTTTCATTTGGTTTTCAGGATCATAAGCAGAAGCATCAACATTATTAATATCAAATTCTCCAGATCTTAAGAAAGTAATACTTTTAGCTTTGCCTTTATCTCTGCCTTCTTTAACACTTATAAAATGAAAGACTCGCCCCTCCAGAATACCTGGAACTTTATAACCAGCATTGCGATCACCAGGATTATTGCCAATTAGTTCCATCCGGCAATCATCGCCGACTGGCTGATCCATTACCATGTTGCATTCGCTAGCAAAAAGATACTTACCCTTAAAATCGCAGTTTCCAGAAGAAGCAATTTCTTCGCCATTAGGGCCATAAAAATGATGATGTACTTCTGAGCCACCGCAACCAATGGTTGCTGCTAACAACCCCGCAGCTAGTTTATAATTAATAGAATCGACTCCTTCTCTTTCAACAGCCGGCTGTTCAACAACCAATTCGACGCCTGTTCTAGAAGTTGCAACCATCGCAGCCACCATCGTAGCGAGACTTCCAGCGTTTTCCACTAAAGGACTATTTGCCATTTTACTAACTACAAAGGTATAGTCATTTATAAATATTGCTGTTTGTTGCAATATCTCCGAATAATTTTTTATCTTCTTTTGGATAAGAACCAAGTGTTTGAGGAGATTTGGATGTTAAAAGATATATTTTTGAAAAAGATGAAGTTTGAAAACGTTTTTAAAGGAGCCGCTGTTGCGTGTCTCAATGTTGTCAGTGATTATTCCTGCGTGTAATGAGGAAAACTATTTGGAAGCGACAATTGGAGCGGTGAGAAAACAAAATCATCCGGAGTGTGAGGTGATTGTTATTTCTGATGGTTCTACGGATAACACGGACAAGATTGCTTCAAAGCTTGCGGATAAGTTTTTGAGGTTGGAAAAGCGTCAGGGCCCTGCTGCTGCGAAAAATGCTGGTGCTCGCATTGCGAAGGGTGATGCCTTTGTGTTTTTAGATGCTGACACGCTCGTTACTGAGGGCGTGCTGAATGAGATTGACAGCATGAAAAAAGAGGATCTTGTTGGCACGTGCAGGATTCAGCCTTCAAAGAGCGAGCTGAAGCATAAATTGTTTATGATAGTGAAGAACTATGTTGTGTGTCCGTTCGGTGTTTCCAACGGAATCGTGTTTTGTACGAGAGGCACGTTTGAGAAGTTTGGGCCGTATCCTGAGGTGAAGAAGAGAGAGGAAGGCTTGTTTTTGAGGAAGGTGAGGAAGCGAGGTTCGTTTGTAATTTTAAGGAAGTATGTTGTGAGTTCAGTTCGGCGTTTTGAGAAGCTTGGGTATGCTCGTGTGGTCTTGTATTGGGTGAGAGAAGCGTTGAAGCCTTCTGATGAGCATTATCCTCTTGTGCGCTAAGTTTGAAAACGCTTTCTCATGGTTGTTGTGATGTCAAGAGTTTATTTCGGGAGTTACAGGGAGTTTGGAGACATTGAGGGGTTTACTGTGATGGACTTGCGCAATCATTCTTCATTGTCTGATGATCATGGTGATGTTTCGTTGTGGGGAAGTTGGTGATTGGAAGAAACTTAAAGTTTTTATACTGGATGAAATCTACAATAACGGTGTTGAGGAACAATTTGCGATGGTGAATGCTGGCGGTCAGGCGGTCATTGAGGGTGTCTTGATGAGGTATGAGGATCGTGTCGCTGTGGCTGTGCGTAACCCTGAAGGAAAGATTGTTGTGAAAAAAGAAAGGGTGAGGTGGAAGGAGAGCAAGCTGCCTTTTGTGCGAGGGATTGTGAATCTTATTTCGATGTTGCGGTTGGGTGTTGCTGCGTTGGGGTTTTCTTCTGATGTTGCCTTGGGCATTAAAAAACAAAAAAAAGGAAGCGCTGCGCTTGTGGGAAGTTTTATTGTTGCGATAATTGTCGGGATTTTTTTGTTTAAGTTTTTGCCTCTTGGCGCTGCTGAGCTTGTGGATGGTGCTCTTGGTGTGTCTTCGTTTTGGTTTAATGTTGTTGATGGAGGTGTCCGTTTTTTGATCTTGGTTGCGTATCTTGGTGCTGTTTCGTTGATGGCGGACATGCGTCGGGTGTTTGAGTATCATGGCGCTGAGCATAAGGCTGTGAATTGTTTTGAGGCTGGAAAAATGTTAACAGTTAAAAATGTGCAGTCTTGCTCTAAGGTGCATAAGCGGTGTGGTACCACGTTCGTGTTCTTGGTTGTCTTGATAAGTATCTTTGTGTTTGTGTTTATTCCGAAGGAAGCCTCTTTTGGAGAAAAGCTTGGGCTGAGGGTGTTGTTGTTGCCCGTGATTGCGTCGTTGAGTTATGAGGTGTTGCGTCTTGGTGCAAAGCATAATATCTTGAAGCCGTTGATTCTTCCCGGGTTGTGGGTGCAGGGCTTGACAACAAGGGAGCCTGATAATAAACAAGTTGAAGTTGCGATTCGTGCGTTGAAAGCGGTCTTATAAATTTTTTGTGAGGAATTGCGCTTGTCCTTCTAGAAGGTCTTCGAGAATGCTTGTGGGAATGCTTTTGAGTATGCTTAAGGAGAAGTAGCTGGGCTGAACGGTGAGGTCTCCTTGTTTGTACTGTTCGAAAATGTAGAGGGCGTCTTCTTCTTGGATGATTGTCAGAAGCATCTGTGCGAAGAGTTTTGCTTTGGCTTCTGAAGGTGCTTGTTCGAGAAGCGCTGCTGCTTGGTGCAAAGTGAGGTTGGCCTCTCCTGAGGGAACGTTGCTGTTGGCTTCTTGGAAGAATGCCTTGTTTACGAAGACGAAAATTCCTTCTTTTGGAAGGTTGGCGAGTTCCTGGCTGGTGAGGGCTCTTGCTGGTGGTTCTTCTTGGTTTCTAGTTGCTGGTATAAAATAGCCTGTGTGGATAATACTTTTTTCTTTGTAGAGGAGGTATTTGTCCTTGCTTGTGAAGTCTTCTTGGAGGGTGAGAAAATCTTGGTAGATGACGAAGCCGATGACGCCGAGGATGAGAATGATAAAGGCGATGCTGATGATCAGGCTAAGAAAGAATGAGATGATTCTTCCGAGTTTTTTTCTGAGTAGGAGATAGGTGAAAATGGGAATGCTAAAGAGGAAGAGGGGAAGAAAGTGGAGGAAGGGAAGAAGTATTCCGAGAAGGACGAGTATTCCGAGAAGGACAAGAAGAAAGATTGTTCCGAGCTTTGTTTTTTTAGGGGAATGTTCTTTTTTTCCTTCGTGAGGTTTACTTTCCATAAGAACTTTTACTAAGAAGTTATTTATAAGGTTTAGCGTTCGAAGCGTTCGTGCGCTGCAATAAGTCTTCCAATCTTTGTTTGATCCGCTAAGAGTGAGAGTTCCCCCATTGCTGTGGCCGCTGCGATGATTGCTGCTAATCGTTGAGAATTATAGCCATTAGGTTTTCCCTCTTGAAGACATCCTAAATGCTGTAAGCTTCGCTGTTGGCTTGCTCCATTTTTTCCATTTCCTATGGTTCCGACGATGAGACAGGATTGTGTTGTGGAAAAGTAAAGACCGCCCTCTTTAGTAACGTCTACTTGATCGATGCCGAATGATCCTTCGACAACGTTTGCCATATCTTGTCCTGTTGCTTGATACATTGCGCCAACAATATTGGCATAATGAGCGTTTGCTGAGAAGGGTGCTCCTGCCGCGATGCTTCCTTGATAGTTTTTCTTTTCGTTTAATCGTTTAATAAGTTCAGGTGTGGTTCTTAATAGTACTTCGCAGAAATCTCTTGGTATTTTGATTTCTGTAATGACTGTTTTTCCTCTTCCTGTTATTGCGTTGATTGCGCCAGCCTTTTTGTCGATGCATAAATTTCCTGAATCTGAAATATATTCGACATGGGGGAATTGTTCGAGAAGGTGTTGGGTAATTTTTGTTGCGGCTTTTGTGGTCATATTGTGCCCTGCCGCTTCACCGCATTGCATTTTTATTCTGACATAAACATCGCGCCCGACATGGTGAGATTCTATTCCTAAAAGTTTCCCGTATCTTGTTGTTGCCTGCGCGATATCTCTTAACTTTTCAAACTCTGATCGCAAAAAGTCTCTTATGCGCATTGCTTCTTCAATATCCTGTGCTTGAATAATTGGCGCTCGTGTCATAAAATCTTTAAGAACTCTTACTTGGACTCCGCCTTCTACGGATCTGGAGAATTTTGCTCCTCTATTGACGCAGGTGTAAACGCCGCGTTCTTTTGTGGAAAGAGGTAGTGGAACTTCTTCATTATCTGCTAAGATGCCTAAAGAAGGATCTGTTTCAGAAAAAGCGGTGACTCTTATCGGCCCCATAACAAGTGTTTCAAGGCTTGTTGGATACTTGTCAAGGCTTCGTATTTCTTCAGCCATAGAGAAAGGAGCGAGTGAGTAAAGGTTTTAAACGTATCTTTAGTTGAGGGTGATGATTTTCGCGGTTTCTTCTGCTTTTCTTATGAGGATTTTGTCTCCTGGTTTGACGGTGATGGTTTCCGGATTGTTGTCTGCGATGACGATGGCGTCACCCCTGTTAACAGTGATTTCCACAAGTTTGGTGTCTTCGAAGTTGAAGTGGTCCATGTCTGTTGTTAAATTATTAAATGCGAGTCCTAGTCCTTTGTTGAATCCTCGTTTTGCGATGGAGTAATAGTAAGCCCCTGCGCCGAAGGGCGTTGCGACGACGATGCCGTCTCCAATAAGCTCTTGTTCGAATTTTTCTCCGTCGAGTGTGAGTTCGAAGCGGAGGGCGTGGATGGGTAAGGTGTTTCTGACAACGATGTCGTTAACGCCTAAGAGGTGTTTGTTTCCTACTTGCGCTTTGATTTTGATGAGGTCTTCTGTTTTGAAGGATTTTTTTCTGATCGCTGCGAGTGCGTCTTCGATGGTATAATTAACGCATTTTTTGCAGATGGCGCTGTTCTTGATGAGGAGTTTGGGTACTCCAGGGTATTTTCGTTCTGCGATGAGAAGGGTTCCGTCTCCTCCGTGGCAGAGTACGACGTCGGGGTTTTGGTCTGTGACTGAGAGTCCTGCGACGCTGACGTGTTCTAAGATTTTTGGATCAGTTTGGTCAAATTTTGAGACAATGGCAATGTTCATGACTGTTTTGCCTCGTGTTGTCTTTTTATGGTTTGTTGTGATGAAGAAGGGGTTTGTGAGCATGTTTTGAAGAAAGAAGATGACAAGCTTTAAAAATTAGGGTTCTTGCAGATGAAGGATGAAGGAAATAAAAGAAGTTGGTTACAAGTTTGCGCTTCAGAATGCTGTTAAGTATGGGGGAAAGGCAAACCCCGGGGCTGTTGTTGGAAAAGTTCTTGCTGAGGATCCTGAGTTGAAGGAGAAGAGGGCTGAAGTTGGAAAGATTGTGGCTGAAATAATTTATAAAATAAATAGAATGTCATTAAATGATCAGGTTGAGGAATTAAAAAAGATTGCTCCTGAGTTGTTGGAGGAGAGAGAGAGGGAGGAGAGTCCTCGCCTCAAGCCGTTAAAAGATGCTGTGAAGGGAAGGGTGGTGATGCGTGTTGCTCCGTCTCCTTCTGGGCCGTTGCATGTTGGCCATGCCTATGTGTTAGGGCTGTCTTCAGAGTTTTGCAAAATGTATAAAGGAAAATTAATCCTAAGGATTGAGGACACAAATCCTGAGAATATTTATCCTCCAGCGTATGAGATGATTCCTGAGGACGCGAACTGGTTGACAAAGAATGGCGTTGACGAGGTGGTCATCCAATCTGACAGGATGAAGGGGTATTATGATCATGCGCACAGCTTGTTGGAGAAAGGCCATTGTTATGTTTGTGTGTGTGATGCTGAGAAGTTTAGAGGGCTTGTGATGAAAAGTGAGGCCTGTCCTTGTCGCGTAAATAGCGTGGAGGAAAATTTAAAATTATGGGATAAGATGTTTGTCGAGTTGAAGCCTGGTGAGGCTGTGGTAAGAGTAAAAACTGAGCTTCATGATCCGAATCCTGCGTTGAGGGAATGGCCAGCGCTTCGTATTAATGAGCATTCCCATCCGAGAAGAGGGACAGAGTTTCGGGTGTGGCCGTTGATGAATTTTTCTGTTGCTGTTGATGATCATCTTCTTGGTGTGACGCATAGTGTGCGGGGTAAGGATCATATTGATAATGAGAAAAAGCAGAGGTATATTTTCAAGTATCTTGGCTGGAGGCCTCCTGTTGCGTTGTATGTTGGCAGGATTAACTTTGAGGGGTTTGATTTGAGCACGTCTGAAACAAGGAGGAAGATAGAATATGGAGAGTATGAGGGTTGGGATGACATTCGTTTGCCGTTTTTAGGAGCGTTCAGAAGAAGGGGATACAGGCCTGAGGCCTTTGTTAATTTTGCGTTGGACATGGGCGTTCATGAGGCTGACAAGACCTTGCCTCAGGAGGAGTTTTTGAAGATCTTGAATCATCATAATAAGGAGCTTATAGACAGGGAGGCGAGGAGATTTTTTATTGTTGTCGATCCTGTGGAGGTGGAGATTGAGAACGCTCCTTCAAAGAGAGTGCGGTTGAAGGTTCATCCTGATTTTCCCGAGCGTGGTGAGCGTATTTTTGAGACGTCGAACGCGTTTTATGTGCAGCGCGATGATGTGAATAGGTTAGAGGAGGGAAAGGTGCATCGGTTGATGGAGTGTTGCAATTTTGAGAAGAAGAATGGTTTTAGGTTTGTTTCTGGGGAGTATGAAGAGTTTAAGAATGCTGCTAACAAGGGAAGGATTATACATTATGTGCCGTATCAGAAGGAGTACGTGAGGGTGGAGATTTTGATGCCGGATAAAAAGGTTTTTTGTGGGATTGGGGAGCCTGGCCTTGCGTCAGTGAAGGTTGGGGAAGTGATTCAGGCTGAGCGTCTTGGTTTTATGAGGTTGGACGCTGTAGAGAAGGAGATGTTTAAGTTTTGGTTTTGTCATAGGTAAAGCTTTTTATAGGTCTGTTCTGATTCTAGGGGAATGGATGTTGAAAAAAGGTTTGACTTAATAACAAAGAATACTGCTGAGATTCTTACAGAAGATGATTTGAGAGAATTGTTGGAGACAGGTACACCTTTAGATCAGTATATTGGTTTTGAGATTTCTGGTCGGATTCACTTGGGAACGGGGTTGGTGTGTATGGGGAAGGTGAATGATTTTATGAAGGCAAGGGTGAAGTGTAAGATTTTGTTGGCGGATTGGCATTCGTGGATTAATGATAAGTTTGGGGGGGATTTAGAGGTTATTAAAAAAGTCGCGGTTGGGTATTTTAAAGAGGGGTTGAAAGCTTCGTTGGAGTGTGTTGGAGGGGATCCTGAGAAGGTGAAGTTTGTGCTTGGTTCTAAGTTGTATTCGAAGAATGATGAGTATTGGAAAACATTAATTGATATTAGCAAGCATACGACGCTTGCGAGGGTGATGCGCAGTGTTACAATTATGGGAAGAAAAGAAGGAGAAAGTGTGGATTTTGCTAAATTGATATATTCCCCAATGCAGGTAGCGGATATTTTTATTCAAGGGGTGAATGTGGCGCATGCTGGTCTTGATCAGAGGAAAGCGCACGTGATTGCGCGAGAGGTGGCTTCTAAATTAAAAAGTCCATTGAAGAATAAAAAGGGAAAGATTATTTCACCAGTTGCGGTGCATCATCCTTTGATTTTGGGGTTGGGAAAGCCTCCAGTGTGGCCGGTGCCGAAGGAAAATCTTCAAGAGTTGTGGTCGAGTATGAAGATGAGTAAATCAATTCCAACATCTGCGGTGTTTATTCATGATACTGAGGAGGAGATTAGGAGCAAAGTGAATAGTGCGTTTTGTATGATGAAAGAAGTCGAGTTTAATCCTATTATGGATTGGTGTAAGAGAATCATTTTTACGGATGAAAAAGTTGTGTTTAAAATTGAGAGAGATAAGAAGTTTGGGGGAGATTTAAGTTATAATAAGTATGCTGCTTTGGAAAGGGATTTTTTAGAGGGAAAGGTGCATCCTCAAGATTTGAAGAGGGCGACTGCTGAGTTCTTGGTTAAAAAATTAGCTCCAATAAGAAGACGTTTTGATGTTCCTCGAATAAAGAAGATGAAGGAAGAGTTGGAGAAGTTGACGGTAACGAGGTAATTAGAAGGGCAGCCAGTTTCTTGGGTCTTTTTCTCTGGATTTCATGCCTTTGATAATGCTAATCCTATTTCTGAGTGAGGTTGTCACGATCTTGATTTTTTCCAAGTCTTGGGCCCATCTGAGCTGGAGGTCTTGAAGGGACTGTTGGCTCGTGTGGAGGCTGAGCAGTCCTTCAAAAAGTTTGATGAGGTCTTGGGTGTGTTTGAGGCTGTGAGCAATATTATTTTCAACGCCTGAGTCAGCGGGATGCTGGGACATCTTGTGGAGCGCTCGGTAAAGAGGATGAAGCTGGCTGGTCAGTTTGAAGGTGAGCCGTTCTCGCATCCAGGTGCTGCTGGAGAGGATTCTTGTGCTCGATTTGCTATGAAGGTCGCGTTCAAACTCTCTTAGTGTGTTTTCGAAGGATGAGAGGTAGCTTTCTGCTTCTGGAAGACTCATGGTCTTGTTTTAGCTGTTTGTCTTAATTAATTTTATTGTGGTGAAGAGGGTGAAATGCTGATATTGGATGATAATAATCCTTATATAATTGTCAAGTGGTGCCGGGAGGATGCCTGCGAAGTCTCTTGAATGGAAGGAGGAGGATGGCTCGAAGTATAAGATTTCTTATAGCGAGGAGTTGCAGTTAAAAAACTTGGAAGCGACGAAGAGGCAGACGCTGTGGTTGAAGCGGGGAATGATGATGATGGTGTGTCTGCTTGCTGTCTTGGTGATGTTGACTGTTGTTTTTGTGTATGTGTTGTGGCGTTTGGATCAGTTTGATTTCTTCACGCGGATCATTTATAGAGGGTAGAGTCCGGAGCGAAGCAAGATTTTGAGTTCTGGCGCGAACTGAAGGTTTATAAAAATATTCCCGCGCCGCTACAAAACGGTCTGTTAATAGAAAATGCTGGAATTTTTAGATATCGACAAGTATTCTTGCCTTCCATCTTGCCTTTGTTTTTTTTACCTCGAATTCATGCATAGTTATCGCTTTTGCGTCACGTCCGAGTTTTTGTTTTTTTTGGTTGATTTTTTCTCCTGTGGCGAGAATGGTGGCTGTTAAAATTTGTTTTTTCTCTCTAACTTTTATGTTGAAAGTGTTGAAGAGCAGAAGTTTAGTGTCTTTTATGAAGATGAGTTCTTCGAGGAAGTTGAAAACGAGTTCTTCTGGGTTTTTTCCTTTGATCAGGATCTTTTTTTGTGTCGTTGGTTTCACGCTTTGTAAGTCTACCATGATTTCTTCGAGTGCGAGTCCCGCGTTGGTGAGGAGTTCTTCGAGGTTTTTTCCATAAGCTTCGAAAAGGGCGTCTGCGGTGTGTTCGAAGAACTTGTATTTCATGAGTTCTTATTTGGAACGCTTGTTTAAAAGGTTTCTGCAGGTTTCATTTCAAGGCGCAAGCTTTTTATTGTACTGGATCAGGGGGTGTTTATGCCAAAAGAGGATCCTATTGCTAGCTTCTTGAATATCATTGGAACGCTGACTGAAGAGAAACTCCAGCGCTTAAAAAATATCCATTATTCCTTTGAGCAGCTCTTGGCGCATCAAAAGTTGATTCCGAAACTTGCGAAGAGGGCGCAGGCGCATCTTTCTGGAGAGCTGTTTTCTTCGTTGGATAAAGTTGTTCTTCTTGTTGCGAAGATCAATGTCGGGATTCATAATCCATTTAACAAGATGGTTGAGCATGCTGCCGTGTTTCAGAGGAAGCTTGTTGAGAGTGAGAGGCTTTCAGGGCTTCTGAAGAGGCGTTTGGAGGATCGTCATGATAAGGTGCGAAAGCACGCGCTTGTCCTGCCTCAGGGTCTTGTGAGAGAGAAAGCTGAACTCATCACGAGGGATTTGTTCAGGGCTGTTCAGGTGAAGGCGCATCTTGGAAAGGTGAACAAGGAGCTTTTTAGTTTGATGAGAGGCTATGCTGTCCTTGTGGAGCGAAAACGGTCAGTGTTGGAGGAGGAGCTTGCTGCGCTGGAAACCTACAAGCATCTTCATCCTGGGATGGGAAGGGAGGTGCAGCGTCAGCTTGACGTGCTCTTGCGGTCTGTGAGGATGCTGAAGGAGTTAAATCTGGAGAAGGATAAAATTTTCATGGCTGTGAGAGACAGGATAAATAAGAAGAAGGTTCTTGAGTCTGCGATAAGGAAGTTGGCTGTTGCGTCTCATTTGAAGAGGGCGAAGCTTATTTCTGTAAGGGATTTGAAAAAAGATTTGGGCGCGTTTTCTACCTTTGTTGAGAAGAACGTGTATTTGGAGAGGCTTGCTCCGTTGAAGGCTTATTTTGAGAGGGGGGCTGTTGCTTATTTTAATGCTGAGAAGAAAAAGGCGTACTTAACGCTAAAAGGGAACGTTTCCAGCAACAGGACGTCTCAGCTAGTTGTCTCTTAGGAATTTTTTGTTGAATCCATGGTTGAGGATTTCAGAGAAATAGTTATATACTTCCTTCATCCTAGGATAAAAAGAGTGTTAAATGGCTGTGAAGATTACAAAGGTGTATGGAAGGCAGGTGCTTGACTCAAGGGGAAATCCGACTGTTGAGGTGGAAGTTCATGCTGGAAAGTATAGGGGAAGGGCGATGGTTCCTTCTGGATGTTCTACTGGCTTGTATGAGGCCTTGGAATTAAGGGATAACACGAAGCATTATTATGGAAGGGCGGTCATGACTGCGGTGCATCATGTGAATAATATTTTGGCGAAGAAGCTTCTTGGCCGTGACGTGACAGATCAGCGTGGGCTTGATGAGGCGATGATTACTGTTGATGGGACTGATAATAAGGCGCGGATGGGTGCGAACGCGATTTTGGGTGTGTCCCTTGCTGTTTCGAGGTGTGCCGCTGGGGTGAAGCAGGTGCCGTTGTACGCGTATCTCGGGAAGGGGAAGGTGTTGCCTGTTCCTTTTAGTAATTTTATTAATGGGGGGAGGCACGCTGAGGGCAGTTTAAAAATTCAGGAGTTTATGGTTGCTCCAGTCAAAGCGAAGAGTTTTGAGGACGCGACGAGGATTGTTTCTGAGACGTATCACGCGTTGAGGGAGATTGTGAGCAACAAGTATGGGAAGGCTGCCGTGCTTGTGGGCGATGAGGGGGGCTTTGCTCCTCCGTTGTATGATCCGCATGATGCGATTAGTTTGTTGAACAAGGCGGTGTATGAGGTTGGGTATCAAGATCAGGTGAGGTTGGCGATTGATGCTGCCGCGTCTGAGTTTTATGATAGGAAGGTGCAGAAATACGCTGTTGAGCAGAAAAAGTTGTTGGAAAGAGAGGAACTTCTCGAGTATTATTTGAATCTTATTAAGACATATCATATTATTTCGTTGGAGGATCCGTTTGATCAGGATGATCATTATGCCTTTCAGGAGTTGATGAAGAAGACGAAGATTCAGATTGTTGGTGATGATTTGTTGGTGACAAACCCTGAGAGGATTAAGGAGGCGGTAAGGCAGAAGTTGTGCAACAGCTTGTTGTTGAAGGTGAATCAGATTGGAACGCTGACTGAGGCGTATGAGGCTGCTGGCTTGGCGGTGCGTGCTGGTTGGAAGGTGATGGTGTCGCATCGTTCTGGTGAGACTGAGGACGCGTTTATTGCTGACTTGGCTGTTGCTCTTGGGTGCGGCCAGATCAAGCTTGGTGCTCCTTGTAGGGGGGAGCGTACTGCGAAGTTCAATCAGTTGTTGCGTATTGATGAGGAGCTTGGGAAGAGGGCTGTGTATGGAAAGTTTTGAAGATTTTTAAGATCTAAAATGGGATACTCAATCTGTAAAGTAAAGTTGTAAATGTAACACGCTTCTTTTTTAACCTCCTTTGAACTGTAAAGTTCAGAGGTGATAGCATTTTGACGAAAAGAACCACCTCTGAACTACGAAAGATGTTCGCATCTTTGGTGGGGAAGGGGTACAATAAAAAGTTTATTAAACAAAATTTTTGCCACCTATCACACTACCATTAAACCTGAAATTGGCACCTACGCTAAAGACGGAAGAATTATTGACGAGGATGGGCGGTAAGATTCCTAGACTGATAACCAGCATAATACGCATTTATGATTCCACAAAGCCCGGCAATTGCAGCTTTTCCATATTCACCTTTAGAGGCATAATCAATGGTATAATACGTTCCTAAACCACTAAAAGTAAGTGGAACTCCAACTACGAGGAACTTAAGATTCTTACTCATAACAAATTTGTCCATTTTTCGGAGAAGTGTTTCAATTGCCATCTTATTTTCCCGGTTGAACTTTTACTTGTTCTTCATATGCTCGTCTTAAACCTAAGTAATGGAAGTAATTACATTCAGTACTGCGAAAAAAAGCACATCCAGGCACATTGTCATAAATACTTCCTAGTACTCCTAACTTGGTTCTAGCTTCTTCAAGTTCTCCATTCTGAAGATCTTTTGCAACTTTCGTTAGTAGACTACCAATATCAGAAGTATCCACTACAATACAACCCAAAAGTCCCAGGATATTTTCTTTTCTCGTTAATTGTCTTGCCATTTTAAATAAAATCCAGTGAATGAGATTTCAAAAGTGGTTCAGCTACCTGACGTACCTGACGTGAATAGGTATTATCCATGCCCCTAATTTCTCTTTCCATCTTGTCTGCCATTTCAAAGTTCCTGTTTTGGGCATAACAGTGATCAAACCATCCCCGATAAAGTACTGTTTTATGTAATTTTCTCTTATATAATCCCTTAATCTCTTCTATCGTTTTTTCTGCTTCTCGAAGCTTATCTAAAAGAGGTGGTTGACCAAACTTAAACGTAAAGCGCTCATCAGAAATATCTACCAACTTATACACATCTGCAAGTACAGCTTCATTTTCAAACTTTGGCGAAAAGCAATTCCGTAATTTAGTAACTACTTTTCTTAAAGCGTCATATCCGGTAATAACCTGCTGGAATCGTACTAAACTTTCTTTTTCTCGTTCATACATATTTACCCATAACTCTTTACCCTCATTTCCTACAAGAGCAAACCCCTCGACGTATGCAACATGATCTCTTTCAGCGTCTCTTATTTTCTGTAATTCTGGCATTACTTCTCCTACAATCTCGGCTTCTCTCTTTAAGCCAGTGCTGAGATAGTCCTCTAAGTTTATGGATGAGGCAACCGGCGAACTTCTAAGAATTTCATCAAATCTGCCCATTACACTCCTAAATGCTCCTGTTCCCGCCGATCCAAGAGATTCAAAGTTTTCTCCACTAAGTGCCTCATTCAGAGGAATTTTAAGATATGTTAAAACATATTGATCAAAATCTCGTACTGTTTCAGAATCCCCTAATAATTGTCGGAGATGGTTTGAAAGCGGGATTAAATCCAATGATTCCATTTTATCATAGGCTGTTCCGGACAACCACCGAGAAGTTTTTCCAGCAACCCTTGTAGCTATGCTTGCCGCATCGATAAGAACCTGACCTTGGAGGAGAGTTGATCTAATATCTTTAGCTTGGTGTAAAATGCTATTCAATGACGATGGCGAATCTGCTCGTTCAAGTCTTTCTTCTAAATTCCTATTTATAATACATTTAAAATCTTCCAAAAACCTTTCTTCTGCAAATACACTTTCTACCCTAAAACCAGCAAGATAACGATGAACATCATCCTCAGAAGTACTCCAAGCACCACCACCAACAGGATTACCAATAGCTTTAAGATAGGCTACAAATTGTTGGAAAGCGTTCTCTTCAGGTTTCATTTATACCCAGAAAACAAGCCTATTTAAATAGCTTTCGTCATTTCTTAGTGGTTTCCAAAATCTCCCAATACCCTTCCTTCCTTCCCCCAACCCTTCTCAACTTTTTCTCGTCTTTTAAGCCCTTAATATTCCACTCCACTCCTTTGGCAGTTAATCCCGTCTTTTCCGCCAATTCTTTCGTCGTAATTCGTGGGTTTTCCCGAATCAATTGGATTATCTTTTCCCTAGTCTTTTCCCTAGTCTCGGGAATAGGAGATTTTCTCTTAAACGTAACCACAAATTGCCTTCCAACTTCTTCAAAATTTGTGTCAGGTTCTTTGGATAAAATCAAACCTATACCTCTCCCCCATTTCTCAATAAAGTGGACTTGGTGAAACATTTCCGCCAAAAGTTCATTTCTGCGTTCAGAGACTTCTTTGGTTTTTATTTTCTCAACCGTTAATCCACCACACAATAAACCGGGACTTCTTATTTCCAGTTTGTTCTTGAAGATGGCAATGTTCACAGAGTCATAAAGATAGTAATCCCTGTGGCAGAACGCATTAATAATCGCTTCTCGAAAAGCTTCTTTATCAATCTCAGGAACATCAACTCGATACATTCCTTCCAAGCGCATTCCAACGTGGATATTTTCCAAAATATACTTCTCTGCTTTTTCAATCAATGTGAATAAATCTCCAACGTATTCCTGCATATCAATCGTAACTGCTTTTGTTTCACCAAAGACAGCACAGCGCAGTTTAGCATTTGGAAAGAACTTTTCTGGATTTCTGCCAAAAAGTATGACAGCAGTATTCAATAATTTTCCCTGTGAAAGAAGACCTAACTTTTTCAAAGAATTTTCAACCGTATCAAAGTGTTTTCCTGCCTTTTTCAAAAACCATTTTAATTTCTGAGTGCTGATGTCGCTAATTTTTGCTTCTTTGCAAACTTCTTTATCCCAAGCCATCCTGTGTTTGTTCGTTTCCAAAATCATTTTCTTTATTTCTTCGGCACTCAACTGCCTATTTTCATCCCCAACACGAATATGTGCTCGGCCATAAGCAAAATACGGAACATTATCACCAGAAAATTCAACATGAACGCATTTCTTACCTTCCAAAGTTACTTCATTAATCATGGGAAATATTTTTGGCTCGATATTCTGAGCAATGGTTTGAGAAACTTCTCGAATAGTATTCTCCGTAACGGTTTGTCCAATTACTCTTCCACTAGGATTAACACCGAAATAAACTTCTCCTTTTTGATGCTTGTTAAGAATGGCAACTATTGAAATTATCGCCTCTTTCAACTCAGATGTTGATTTCTTCAACTCTAACGTTTCAGATTCTTTCATTTCAGCCTCTTTTATCTACAAATATGCCTACTTCATTAAAAAGATTCCTATTCCAAAAGCGATCCCCCAACTTTAGCCTCTCTCAGAGTTATTTTATCTTTGCAAAGTACCCGAAAACTACAGCAAGAACTACATTCCCAGCCACGAAAAAACTTGCTTCGCACCCCGCTGCGCTCTCCTCCTTTCAGTCGTCATTTTTTCTTGCAGAAAAAGCGCATATCAAGCATTAGTAGTCGTAGCTCACTGAAACGCCGTCAACGGTGACATAGCCAAACCCGCCTTGCTCGTTTCCGTAGGAGCCGAAGTTTGCTGCCCAGTAATTGTCTCTGCTGCCTGCTCTTCCGAGTTGTCCGGCGCGTTGTTGGTAGGCGAGGTAGAGGTTTGCGAGGGGGATTTGGCTTCCCTCGATGCCGATGTTTCCTTGGCTGTCAATCCAGAGCCTTCCTCCTTCTGGGTTTCGTGGAATGCCGAAGAGGAGTTCCAGGGCGACAACATCTGCTTCTGGAAGTTCTCGTCCGTTGAAGAAGATGTTGGTGTCTCCGTTCGAGGCGTCTGCTGGTAATGGTCCGAAGTCGTGGCCTGGAAGAATGACCCCTAAAGTTGATCCATGCCAGATCCCATAAAAACCGCTGACAGAATCATACCAGTAGTTTCCTGGGAGTGATGGTCTTCTATAGGTGTTCGTAAGTTCTTGGATTTGTTCTTGTGAAAGTTCTCGTTGGTTGATGAAGACTTCTGTTTTTTGTTCTGGAAGTGGTTGGATCGTGCTTGTTTCTTCGAATTTTTCTTCCAGGGCTGATTCTTCCTCAAAAGTTGATTGTTTTTTATCCTCATACTTGCTGCAGGCTGTGACGGTGAAAGCAAGAAGGAAGAGAATAAGGAGGAGTTGGATTTTTTTCATAAACTTTTTTTGCGAGTGCTACTATTAAAAAGTATCGGCGTGAATGATTCCGCAAAGAGATTGAGGTATACCTTCTTACACACCTTTTTCCCCTTGTTTTCTTCATGGTTGTCTGACGCATCTGAATCCTATGGAGGTTGAGGGCTTGCTTGCCTCTTTTCCGTTGCTGATTCTTGTCTCTTTTTCAGGAAGATTCCATGCTCCACCCATAACGAGATAAGTGTTGTTCCTGCTCTTGGTCCATTCTGAGACGTTTCCCCCCATGTCGAGAACGCCATAAAGGCTGAGATCTTGGGGGAAGCTTCCGACTGGTGCCGTTTGAATGGTTGTGCTGTTGAGTTTTCCGAAATTTGTTTTTGGATAATAGGTCGTTGGTGGTTCATTGCCCCAAGGGTAGTGTCTTCTGTCGAGGAGTGTTCCTGTTGCTTTAATCCATTCTTCTCTGGTTGGTAAGTCTTGTAAGAGGCTTTTGCAGTAGGCGCGTGCTTCTTCCTGGCTGACGCAGATCATGGGTTTTTTTGAGGTGAGGATTTCTCTTTCTAGAGGGTTAAAGATAAAGGTGATGGTTGTTTTTCCGTGGCTGCACTGAGTGGTGTACGTTCCTTGTTGGGTTGCTCTTCTGTAGGCCGCGTATTCTTGTTGCGTGACTTCGTATTTGTCCATGGAGAAAGGCAGTTGTCCTGGGATGGTTGCTCTTTTGAGGGTGTGTTCTTTGTTTTCGAGTTCTTGGGCGACTGCTGTTTTGTATGCCTTTTCTGGCATGGAGACTGTGCAGGTGCATCGATAGGTTTTTTTGATTGGGATAATGCCCAAAAAAAGTTTTTGGTTGATTTTGCATTCAAGTGATTCTCTTCTTGTTTCGTGAAGGATTATATTTGTAAGAGTAACAAGATCATTTGTAAGAGTAAGGATATTCTTAGTGGGGTTTTCTTCTTCCGTTGTTTTTGAGAATGTTGCTTCGTCAGTTTCTCTGCTGATGGTTTCTGTGCTGATGCTGTGGCTAAGTCGTTTTATTGCTGCTGCGCATGCTGAGTCTTCTGCGCTTTTTTGGTTGTTGACATCTTCTTCAGGTGTTGTTGCTGTTTCGAGGATTAGAGGTGTTTGTGTTGGTTGTTGTCTAAAAGAAGGAAGGGTCGTTTGTATTGTTGTGCAGGAAAGGAGCGCTGTGAGTGTTAAGGAAAGTGTTTTTTTAAGGTGCACAAATTCTTTCTTGGTTATTTTTCTTTAAGAAGGTTATGATTATTTTTTCGGAAGATTTCTGGATTTCTTACCAAAAACTTTTTAAATGCTGAAAAGAAGTTGAGTGTATGGTAAACAAAGGAGGGTTTGTGGTTGCTGGTTTGCTGGTTGCTGCTGGGATTGTGGTGTATCATGTGAGGGAGCTTGCTATGGCTCAGGAAAAAGTTGCTGCGAGGTGTGGCGAGGTTGCGTCTGTTTTGAGATGTTCTGGTCAGGTGTTGGAAGAGTTGATGGATACGCAGCGGCGTGAGCTGGTGTCGTTGGAAGGGAGGCTTGTGGAAAGGTGTGAGACCAGCCTTTCAAGGATAGAGGTATATTGCGTTCAGGAGTCTGATCTTGTTGTGGAGCGAGAGTGTTATTTTATGAGTGAATATGGAGAAAAGGGTTTTCAGTATAAAGTGAATCCTTACTTTCTGAGTACAAATACAAAGAAGTCTTTGAGAGCGAAAAGAATAAGTCCGGGAAACTTTTTTCCAAAAGATGATGTTCTTTCGGATATTGATACTCGGTGATTGGAGAGGTGTTTTATCTATGTTATCGAGAGTTAACCCTTTAGCATCTTCCTCCAAAAATAAAATTTACTGTTTTTGTGAGAAGAATTCTTTTATTGTTGCGAGTGGTTCTTTGTTGATTTTGAACTGTTCGTCTTTTGGAAAGGCCTTGAAGTAGGTTTGCCATGTGTAGCGCTCGTCAAGGTAAATGATAACGCCTTTGTCTGTGGCTGATCTAATTGCTCTTCCCGCGTTTTGGAAGCATCTGATGAGCGCTGGAAGGTTGTATCCATAATCCCATCCTTTGTTGAATTTGAAGTCGTAGTAGTGGATGAGCGCTTGTGTTTGGATGTCAGGTTTTGAAAGCGGCAATCCGACGATGATAACACATTTGAGGATGTTGTCTTTTAAGTCAATGCCCTCGCCGAAGTTTCCGCTGCTCGCTCCGAGTAAGACTGCTCCGAGATGGTTGTATTTTTTGAAGTTTTCAAGCATGTCTGTCTTCTCTTGTTTTGTCATGCGCGCCTGTTCGAGGAAGCTTGTTTTTTCGCATTGGTGTTGGAAATGTTTGTAAATCTCGTCTCTCAAGTGGTAGCTCGGGAAGAAGATGGCGCTGTTTCCTGGAATGATGTTGGTGATGGTGGCGCAGTGTGCGGCTATTCTTTGGAACATGGCTGTGTCCCTGAGTGTGTATTTTGTGGTAGTGTCTGGGAGGATGAGGGAAAGTTTGTTTGTCTGCGGAAAAGGGTTGGGATAGGATTGGATGGTTGAGGGAAAGCCGAAGAGGTCTTGGTACATTTCCAAAGGGGTTAAGGTTCCTGACATGGCGATGATGGTATGGCTTTCTTCTGCTAAGGGTTTGAGAAGGATGGAGGGGTCGAGGCAGTTGTAGCTTAGGGTGAGGAATGCCCTTCCTCTTGTGGTAAATCCCTTTGTGAGGATCCTGACGAAGGCGTGGTCTGGTCCTGGCCATGCCGTCAGGAATTCAGCGACTGCTCCTGCTGCGCTTTTTTCTTTGTGTTCTCGTGTTTGTGCGGCGATGAAAGCGATGTTGTTCGTGAGTTCTTCGTAGTTGATGAAGGTTATTTGGTTGATGAATTCTTCCTTTGTGACGACGGCTTCTGTTTCTGTGATGCCGGTTTTTGTTTGCGCTAAACTTTCTAGAATTTGTTTGAGCTTGAGAACGTCCTCTCCAATTTCTTTATGACCTAAGCCTGCTGCTTCTTTTGCAGCGTGTTCAAGGGTAAGCGTTGAAAGTTGCGTGCTAAGGACCTCTCTGCTCTTGTCTGGCAAGTTGTGTGCTTCGTCGAAGATAATGATTGCTTGATCGAGTTTTTTCCCTAGTTTTTCAAGGAGGTCTGTTCTGATGCTTGGGGTTAATAGGTGTAAGTAGTCTGCGATGACTATTTGCGCTTTTTTTCCAAGGAGAATCGTGATTTCGTACGGGCAGAGTTTTTGTGTTTGCGCTTTTTCTTTGAGTTCTTCGACGTGGAGGATTTTTCCTTTGAGGTCTTGGAGAGTGAGTTTTGTTTCGAAGCTTGGGTGATGTGATGGCCCAAGGTTGGCGTAATACTGACAAGCGTTGTTTTTGATCATGGTTTTGCAGTAGTCTGAGAAGTCTGAGGAGGGCATGTCTGTAACCCCGGGCTGGATGCACATCCAGCGTTTTCCGATTAAGTCTATGACTTCAAGGTTGAGGCTGTGTCTTTCTTTGAGTGTTCTTAGTGTTTCGATTGCTATTTTGTGTTGGGTATGTTTGGGTGTGACAAAGAAGATGGTGAGTTTTTTTTGAGGGTTTGAGAGGCTGTAGCTGAGTGCGGAGCTTAATGCGGCCGCGGTTTTTCCAAGTCCAGTGGGAGCGTGCACGAGGAGGTGTTGTTTTTTTGTGATGCAATCAAGGATTTTTTCTGTCATCTCTTTTTGGCTTGGCCTGATTGTTTCGTGAGGGAAGTAGAGCTGCATGGGCCAAGAAATGATGCGGGGTTTATAAATTCTTGGAGAGAGGTTTTCGAGTTGTGTTGTTGGGCATGCAGAAAGGTATTTAAAGTTCTTTTTTGAGAGGATTGTTTGATGATTAAGAAGGTGAGAAAGAGGGATGGGACTGTTGTTCTTTTTAGCAGGGAAAAAATTCGCAGTGCTGTCCAAAAAGCGTTGGATGCGACGAAGGTGAGAGAGAGAAAACTTGCTGATTCTATTGCTGACAAAGTTGTTGAGATTTTGCAGAAGAAGTTTGGTGAGAGCATTCCAAGTGTTGAAGAAATCCAGGATGCTGTTGAAGAGGTGTTGATTCACAAAGACTTGCAAAAGACTGCCGCCGCGTATGTGCTGTACAGGGAGAAGCATAGAAAGGTAAGGGAGGAAACGGTTCCTCATGTGCGGCTTGAGTCTCGGTTGTCTGTGAACGCGTTGAAGGTATTGCAGCGTCGTTATTTGAAGAGGGACGATGATGGCTATATTATTGAAACGCCTGATCAGATGTTTAGGAGAGTTGCGAGAAGTATTGCTGCTGTTGATAAAATGTACAAGGGGGATGTTGCAACAAGCGAGGAGGAGTTTTATGAGATGATGAGTGGTCTTGAGTTTTTGCCGAACTCGCCAACGTTGATGAACGCTGGTGTGAAAGAGGAGTTGGGATTGAGCGCGTGTTATGTGTTGCCTGTTCCTGATTCGTTGGTTGGAATCTTTGACGCTTTGAAGTATCAAGCGTTGATTCATCAGGGCGGGGGCGGTACAGGTTTTTCATTTTCAAGGCTAAGGCCTAAGGGGGATGGTGTTTCTTCTTCGAAGGGTGTCGCGTCTGGCCCTGTTTCGTTTATGAAGATATTTGACGCTTCAACGGCGGTGATTAAGGCTGGAGGTCGTCGTCGTGGCGCGAATATGGCTGTCTTGAGGGTGGATCATCCCGATATTGAGGAGTTTATTGATGTGAAGAGGACGCGTGGCGTCTTGGAAAATTTTAACATTTCCGTCGGTGTGACGAATGAGTTTATGGGCGCAGTGTTAAAAAATAAAGATTACGCATTGATAAACCCGAGGACAAAATTAATTGTAAAAAAAATAAAGGCGCGTGAAATGTGGTCTCGTCTTGTTGAGTCTGCGTGGTTGACTGGTGATCCCGGGTTGATCTTTTTGGATGAGATAAATAAGTGCAATAAGATTATTGAGAGCGAGATTGAGGCGACAAATCCTTGCGGTGAGCAGCCGCTTCTTCCTTTTGAATCCTGCGTCTTAGGAAGTATTAATCTTGTGAGGATGGTTGAGAAGAGGGAGATTGATTGGGATAAATTGAGAAAGACTGTGTGGAGAGGATTGCATTTTTTGGAGAATGTGGTTGACGCGAACAAGCTTCCGTTGAAAGAGGTTGAGGGGGTGACAAAAGCGAACAGGCGTGTTGGTCTTGGGGTGATGGGCTGGGCTGAGGTGTTGATGCTCTTAGGCGTTCCTTATGATAGTGGTGAGGCGTTGAGACTCGCTGGGAAGGTGATGGCTTTTGTGCAAAAAGAAGCGTTTGCCGCGTCTCAAGATCTTGGAAAGAAGCGAGGAAGTTTTCCGAATTTTTCAAAGAGCGTGTGGAGGAAGAAGTGCAAGGCGTTGAGGAATGTTGCGATGACAACGATCGCTCCGACTGGAACGTTGAGCATTCTTGCTTCGTGCAGTAGTGGGATCGAGCCGTGTTTTGGATTGTCTTTTGTGCGTGAGGTGATGGAGGGAACGAGGCTAAGAGAAGTGAATGCTGCGTTTGAGAAGATTGCGAGGGAGGAGAAGTTTTATTCTGAAAAATTAATGGCTCAGCTTGCGAGGACTGGTTCTGTGAAAAGGTTGAGGATTCCGAAAAAGTTTAAGAAAATTTTTGTGACTGCTCGTGAAATTAGCCCTGAGTGGCATGTCAGAATGCAAGCCGCATTTCAGAAGTATACGGATAATGCTGTCAGTAAAACGATTAACCTTCCTAAAAATGCGAAGGTAAGGGATGTTGAGAGGGCGTTTTTGTTAGCCTACAAATTAAGGTGTAAGGGGATTACGGTGTTTAGGGATGGTTGTAAAGGGAAGCAAGTATTGTACGCTGGAAAGATGCCGTCTGAGTTTGCCGGTGGCTGTCCTGGAAGAGAGTGTGAGCATTGAAGATGGAAGAGCGCGTGCGAAGGGACATTCTTGAGGTGTTGATTGGCGCTGTTCGTGCTGCGCGTCGCGAGGACGCGAGAGCGTTGAAGTCGTTGAGTGACAGGACGATTCATAATGCGAGTATTCATCAGGATCAGTATTCGCTTTCCGTGTCTGTGCTGATGTACGCGCTGGCGAAGTTGTATGGTCGTGAGCGCTATGTCCAGTTCAAGTTGTGGGTAAAATTTTGTGATACCTGCGCGGACTTGTTGGGTCTCGCGGTAAAAAAGTTGGAGGATCGTGATGATGCTGGGTTTGAGGAGGTCTTGAAAAACATTCTGAGGCATTTGACCCGGACAGAAAAAAAGCTGCGTGAGTACGTCAAAGATGTGTTTCAAAAAGCGAAAGTTTCAAAAGCTTCAAGGTTGCATGAGCATGGGATTTCTCTGGGCAGGACTGCTGACTTGTTGGGTGTTTCTGAGTTTGAGTTGATGGAGTATGTTGGGAAAACCTACATTGCTGACATGCCTGAGGGTGTGACGCTGTCTGGGAGGGAGCGGTTGAAAATTGCGAGGAAGTTGTTCAGATGAGGTCGTTGGTTTTTGATTCGAGCAGCGTTATTAGTTTGGCGACGAATGATTTGTTGGGAACGTTGAAAGGCTTGAAAAAATTGTTTGGTGGTGGTTTTTGTATTCCTGCTGCTGTTGCTCGTGAGCTTGTGGATGTTCCTTTGAGTTCTCATCGTTTTAAGCTAGAGGCGATGATGGTTTCTAAATTGATTGAGGGTGGTGAGCTTGAGGTGCATTCTTCATTGGAGGTGGGGAACTTGCTTGCTTCCGTGAATAGGATTTTTTCTTGTCGTGGCGCTTCGATAGTTGTGGTGAATAAGGGTGAGGTTGAGGCCTTGGCGCTGGCGGTGAAGATTGGCGCTGCTGCGTATGTCGTCGATGAGAGGACGATGCGTTTGTTGGTGGAGGATCCTTTGAGGGTGAGAAGAATTCTTGAGGGCAAGTTGCACGCGAAGGTTATTGTTGATAAAACCTTGTTGAAGTCCTTTCAGGATTTTGTGAGGGGCTTAAAGATTATTAGGAGCGCTGAGTTGATGATGGTCGCTTTTGAGGAAGGCTTGTTAAAGGAGGTGGTGATGAGTGGAGCTTCGAGGCGTGATACTGTTGACGCGTTGTTGTGGGGCCTGCGCTTAAGGGGCTGCTCGATTTCTACTGGTGAGATCGAGGAGCTGAAGAGGTTGATGGAATAGGGCTGGTCTTTTTTTGTGTAGATTCTGGATCTTTGTGGTTTTTTAAGAGGAACTGGCTGATGCAATGGATATAGGGTTTTTTAGCTGTACTTTCTTCTGTGCATTTCTCGTTGGAGGTTTTCAAGGATGTACATGTTGTTGGGGTGAAGACTTCTTGTTTTAAGAAGAGAATGCTTGTTTTTCCGGAAATCTTCCGGAAGGATCACTGTTGAGTAGGGCTGGAAAATGAGAGTTTGGTGTTTAGCAGTTGAAGGTTTTAAGCCTTTAAACCCTTAAACAAGGAAGAGTTCGTATATGTGGTGTTATGTAAGATATTACTCGGGCAAAGTTATTTTCTCAGAGCCTTAAAAATATAATACCATCCGACAAAACCGAAGAGCGCGGCGAGAAAAAATAAAGGTACCAAATAATTTCTAAGAATCGTATCAAAGAGTGTATAATCTAATAATCTTACCAAACTTAAAACAGCAAAGATAAGTGTGGAAACAATCGTAAAACCTGTAAGGTATTTCTCTTTATTCATAGTTTAAGCTAGATGATAAACTACTATTTATAACTTTGCCCTGCGTCATACCCTCGTCGTTTACTCGAACCTCCTCGCCCTCACCTTCAGTTCGGGTTACATAACATCGTTATGCACAATTAATTTGACCCTTTTCTTGCATAAATATAATGTAATCCTTCGTAGGCCTTACCCATAGGTTCTTCACCCAAAGCCAGGTCAACCGGAAGAATAAAATAATCCATTTCAGCAAGACCAGGTATTTCATCATTTACTCTTTGGAATAATTCACTCCTATCAAAAGTTGCTATAGGTCTATAACCCTTTTCTCTAAGTTGTTCATCTAAAGTTTTTGTCATAATTACAGGGTAGTATTAATATTTATAAATATTTCGGTCAAATTAACTCCTCGCTAACACTCGGCCTTCGCTTCGCTCAGGGTGCATAACAAGTATTATATTCAATTATTACTCCTTCGCTTCGCTCAGTCCGTCATAACTCTTCGCATCTTCGATGCTCGTTCTTGTTCATTTATTTTCTTTTAGAAATAAATTCACTTCGGAGAACATAACCACATTATATTCAATTTTCCTGATGGAAAACTTTCTCGCTTTCTGCTCAAATCCCTGGGGAGAGGATTAAAAATAGAAAATGGGGACGGAGGGATTTGAACCCCCATTGATCGGTTTCGCCTTTGTAAGTCATTGGCATTGGGCCTCATCGCTCCATGTTCTGGAGCCGATCGTACTAACCAGAGTGTACGGATTGCTCCTTTATACTACGTCCCCTTAGGTTATGAGAACGCTTTTTTTAGTTATATAAACATTCCTAATGCTTTTTGAAAAGGATGGATTGCTAGCGGAAATAAAAGAAAGTGATTTTGATGTATCTTGTTTGGATGTCACTCATCAAATGCTTTCTTGGAAAGGATGATCCAAGGAATTTTTATTGTCACCACTATAAAATAGACACTTACAGAAACCTTTATATAATACTGGGAGATCCTTAGGAGGATTCAAGAGGGGAGGAGAAGCATGAAGAAGTTCGCAATGTTATCGCTTTTTTTACTGGTGGCATCGTTGTTTTCTAGTCTTGCGTTCGCTCAGCAGAATCAGGTTACAATCCAGCCGAGCATTCCTGCGGATAATGATGATCTATCTTGTTTTTTGAATAATGCCCAGCCAACCAACGTGCAGTATCTTTGGAGAAGGAATCCCGGGCCAAACAATCAAGGTGCTGTAATTTTTAATAGTAATCAGAATGGAATGATCGTGCCCTTGTCTAATACATTGACAAGCCCAGGGGATGTTTTTTCATGTGAGGTTGTAGTTGTCACGCAAGCGGGTGGTGTGCAGATCGTTAATTCACGTGGCGTCGCGACAGTGCAGATTATTCATGATCTAGGCGCGGCAAGAGTGACGATTGAGCCAGGAACTCCTACAGATGCTGATGATTTGTGGTGTGTGGTGGATGGGTCTCGTCAGACGTCATATCAGTATCGTTGGACAGTAAACAGGGGCGCGCCGATCAATGGGCGTGATGCTGCTGGAAATATTATTCCCTTGTCTGCTTCGCAGTCAACTGTTGGTGATGTGGTAGGATGCACAGTATTTTTTATAAGTGGAGGAAGTGTAATTAATATTGGAAGCGCGTCTGTGACGATTGGAAGGGGCGTTACTCCTCCGCAGAATCAGCCTCCTGTGGTCACGATTGTGCAGCCTCAGCGAAACCAGAATATTCTTGTAAATACGCCGATAACGATTACTGCGACTGCTGTTGATCCTGAGGGAAATCCTATTGTTTCGTGGAGAGTTTCGCCTGGTGAGGGCAGTGAGCTAACACCCCCTGATATGCGAAATCAAGTGCAGGCTACGGTGATGTATCAGACCGTTGGAACAAAGACGATCACGGTGACTGCTACTGATAGCCTTGGTGCTACAAGTGCTCCTGCCCGTGTGGATATTAATGTGAACGCAGTTCCAAGGGGCCTTATCATACAAAATATTGGAACGTTTGAGGATTCTTTTTTCAGCAGAGTGAGAAGTGCTTTCTTGAGAGGAGAGGATATGTTTGTGAAGTTTAAGGTGGTTGATAGTGCGAACAATCCTGTGATTGGCGCTCAGATTGCGGGCTACGTGGAGTCAAGGACTGGAACGAGGATGCAGTTGCAGCAGTTTAACGGGAACTTTGGGAGCCGTGAGGGTATCGGGTTGAGCTTGCAGCGTGTAGTGAATGGTGAAAGTGCGCAGGTTTGTTTGCCGTTTATCGGATGTATTGGTGGTCCTAATGGAAATTATTACTATGTTGTTCCTCAGATCAGCCTTGCTGATGGTGTTTTAGGTGAGAATATTGTCGTGATAAATGCTGTTTCTGGTCAGGAGAATGCTGCTGGTCAAACAAGGATTACGATTAATAATAATCCTCCAGTGATTGGCGCTCGTGACTTCTTGGGAAGGCTAAGGCCTATTCCTAATCAGCGGGTTTTGGTTGGTGCGGAGGCGAGGATTAATTTGAATGATTTTGTTGAGGATGTTGAGGATGTTGACGCTGCGTTGGTATGGTCCGGTGCTGGAAGGAATGTGCAGCTGCTTCCTGGAAACGTGTTAAGGGTCGTGGGAAATGGTGTTGGTGTTGAAACTGTTTCTTTGGCAGTGAGAGATACCGATGGTGGTGTTGATACACAAGAAGTAACAATAACAGTAACACCTTCTGAAAGATTGATCCCTCCTGTGGCTGCTATTAGGGTGGACAGGACTGTTGGAGAGATTAATGAGCCGTTCACTTTTACAAGTGTTAGTTCTGACTCTGATGGAACTATTGTCAGTCATAAGTGGGATTTTGGGGATGGTGATCAAGCTGTTGGTCTTGTTGCGGTGCATAGATTCGCTCGTCCTGGGACATATACTATTACGTTGCGTGTTGAGGATAATGATGGCTTGAGTGGAACTGCGACTGTTGCTGTTGAGGTTGTTCTTGAGCGAATTCCTTCTGTTGATGAGCCTAGTCGTGGGGAGTTTGCTGGCAGGATTGTGGATGTGCACAGCTTTAAGGTAGGAAGTGTTAAATTATTTCCATACAGAGAAAAGTATGCTCCTGGTGATTTTGTGAATTTATTTTTAAAATTGGAGAATGAGGGTATTGTGGAAGAGCAGCTGCAGATAAAGGCAGTGTGGTCTGGGTTGAATGTTCCCTTGATGAGTGGAAGCCAGTGGGTTGATGCTGGTGACATGCGGATAAACAATCATTTTTCGTTTGTCATTCCGAAAAATACCAGGTCTGGGGTGTATCTTGGAAGGGTCGAGGTGTCTAACCAAGAGGGTGATCGTGTTGTTGAGTTTGTGACGTTAAGGGTTGGTTAATGTAACCACCGAAAAGTTTATAAGTAAGTCATAACTACAAAATGACAACAAAAAAAAGGAAGAGGGGTTAATGGAGGATCACAATGAAGAACGTTAAATTTAGTATGATTGGATTCATATTGCTATTAGTTACATCAATATTGAGCGGTTTAAGTGGTGCGACAAGCCACAGCTTTGAAGTAACAAGTGTTGAGATTGATGATCATGAGATTATTATTCCTTCTGCTTCGTTTCCAACAATTCATGTGGAGCGCGGTCAGAACCTGCCTGTGAAGGTGTTTTTCAGAGGGGTGAGAAATACAGAGGATGTTCGGCTTAGGGCGTATATTGGGGGTTATGAGTTTGGAACGATTGAGGATGAGAGTGACATTTTCGAAGTCTTCAATGGCGTTTCAGACAGTGAGCGTGTTGTCCTGAAGATTCCTAAGGATATTGATGCCTCTGATAACTACACCTTGAATGTGGAGTTGTTTGATGATGACACAAGTCAAAGATACCAATTTAAACTGAGAGTTGAGGAATCCAGGCATGCAGTAAGTGTGTTTGATGTGATCTTGAATCCTCCTACAAATGTGCGAGCTGGCCAGCCATTGTTTGCTTCTGTTCGTGTCGAGAATCTTGGTGCGAGAACTGAAGAGAGCATCAAGGTGACAGTAAGTATTCCTGCACTTGGCGTGGCTGCGAGCGAGTATGTTGATATGTTGATTACTGAAGAGGATGTGCGTGACTTGAGAGATCAAAAGATCGTCTTTGGTACGCGCAGAACGTCTACGTCAACGAATGATCTTGTCTTGCTCATCCCTGAGGATGCTCGGGAAGGAGAGTACGAGGTGAAGACTGTTGTTGAGTATAATAGAGGTCATACAAAAGAAGAGAGCACGCAAAAGATCATGGTGAAAGGTGCAAGGCAAAGTCCTGCGGCACCTAGCGTTGAGACAGTCGTGAATATTGATGCTACAGCTCAGAGTGCTGAGGTTGGCAAGGGCGCTGTCTTTAAGGTGAGCGTCGCGAACCTTGGTGCGGAGGCGAAAACCTTCATGGTTGAGCTTGCTGGAACTGCTGGCTTGACGACAAGAGTTGATCCTCAGACGCAAACTGTTGCTGCTGAGAAGACTGTTGACTTTAACGTATTTGTGAGCCCGAATGAGGGAGCACAGCCTGGTGCGAGAACCTTTACTGTGACTGTGAAAGACAGCCAAGGAAGCGTTGTTAGCGAGAAGGCGTTAACCTTGAACGTGGCTGCTGCTGAAGACAGCGACACGCTGAAGAACGTGCTTGAGGTCGCTTTCATTGTCTTGCTGATCATCTTGGTTATCGTAGGCCTTGTGGTCTTGGTCAAGAAGCTTGGCGGTGAAGAGCCTGAAGAGCCTGTAGAGGGAAAAACCTACTACTAAAGGCTTTTTTTTAAAAAAAAGAGAGAAGGGAGGGGAAAGAGTTGAGTAATGAAAAACGAGGAATAAAAGTTATAGCATTGTTTTTTTTCTTGATAGCGTGTTCTTCTTTAAGTGGTGTTGGCGC
>Ga0209542_10004328_pt1 | contig 29254 bp, 36 predicted proteins | sample RifCSPhighO2_01_FD_184028 | JGI IMG/M metagenome (GOLD analysis project Ga0209542, IMG submission 184028) | Soil microbial communities from Rifle, Colorado - Rifle CSP2_plank highO2_0.1 (SPAdes) (version 2) | ecosystem: Environmental > Terrestrial > Deep subsurface > Rock core/Sediment ... | reverse complement strand
CCTGAACCTCTCCTCCCCGCAATCGCAATGATGCGGCTTTCCTTTTCCAAATGCTGGGTGAATCCATCAATGGAACCTTTGACGGTTGTTTCCGCAACTATTGGGTTGTAGACTGCCGGAACTTTCAGACTTGACTTGTGGACTTTGTGCTGAGCAGAATAGACTTTCTCTTGCTTCACATTGGGTTCGCTATGAATCCAATTGTAGAGCATGTCATGCAGCGGAGAAATGAGTTCAAGCAGTTTGATGATGAGCCAAAAAATTGCTTTGAAAATGGTCTTGACAATCCACCACAACCCGATAAACGTGCTTTTAATTATCTTGATAACGATGCCTTCTGATTTTTTACGCGACATAAAAAGAAGATAAAAAGAAGGAAGTTATTAAGGGTTATGGGTGCCTCTGCAACTACTCCCTAGTAGTCTATTTTCGGAGGTTTTTTATATTTGAAACTCATCAACTCAGAAATGCTTGAACAAATAGTTGAACGCGCCAAGGCAGGCACTCCTCAAGAAATTGGCAAGTACTGTCTCACTGGATACATAGGAGAAGGCGGAATATTTTACGTTCTGAAAGCGCACAAAAAAGCTCAACCTTCTGAAACAATCGCACTTAAGATTCCAAAAGACCTAAAACAAAAGGAAGAACTAAGAAAGCACAAAGACATTCTTACACGACTCAAACACCACAACCTTCCAGAAATTCTTGACTCTGATTTGGAAGCAGACATCCCATACGTTGCTGAACAATTCATCCAAGGTAAAACCCTTGCTGAAATAATTGCGGAACATAGGCAAGCAGGAACTTTCATAATAGAAGATACTGCGCTGAAAATTGGCAGGTCTGTTCTAGATGCCCTTTCATATATGCACTCACGAGGAGTATTCCATTGTGATGTAAAACCGCCAAATATACTTGTTGCCGAGTCAAGAACGTATTTGACGGATTTCAACATAGCACGACAGACGACAAGAACAGGAGTTGCAAATACACTAACGATGCAAACTGCGAGCAAGACTCACTCACGCGCATTCACCGACCTTTACGCATCACCAGAGCAAAGAGCAGGATTGCCAATTGATGCACGAAGCGATATCTACTCTTTCGCAGTAACTCTCTTTGAAATGCTAACAAACCAACCTTTGCTAGGCAGCGACACAAATCCGGCACAGTTTAATACAAAACTCAAAAAAGATTATACTGGCGTATTCACAAGAGCAACAAAAACAAGAGCGGAAGACCGCTTCAACACTATTGACGACTTAAGAAAAGCATTGTTTGAAGGCGAAGAGGCTAAGCAAGAACAGATCCTGGTCAAATATGAACCCAAAGTTCCACTCGCGCAAGGCCATTATGGTGGCGGATTAATACTCTTGCACGACGGAAGAAGTTTATTTGCTTATGATTTGAATGCAAAAGAACCAAAATTGAAACGGGTTTATAGAACAAACAAGGGATACAAACTTGTTGATGTATGTGTACAGGAAGGAGACCAGTACATTCAAGTTCTTGAGGGTGGTTTAAAAACAAAACCGTTTTACCCTGGGGCAGACGACTGTCTCGTAAATCCATTGAGAATTACAACCATACCGCTAGACTTATGTGAACGTCCTAAAATCAGTAAAGACTATTTGCTGTACGATATTTTATTTTGGCTTTCTAATTTTCCGCAAAACATCAGTGCAACATCCACTAAAGTAATTATTTGGAACGATCCAGAAACATCAAACGCGGTTTATGAACTTGAATACGATAGAGCAGATTTAAGACTGTGTATACAACCACCGCGACCTGTTTTTAAAGATAGAAAATCTTCACAGTCTCCAAACAAAGAATACAAGCTAATGCGTTCACTCAGTGGGCCAGTCTTCATTACAACAAGTGAAGACGAGCCCACTCATATCATAACCCGACGTAAAATTGTTGGATGCTCTTGGTTTGACACTGCGAAACCAGTAGACTTTCCAAGGAGAGACGAAACGTGGTACAAACCCTGGAATTATGTAATGAACTGGCATGATGAACATTGCTGAACTTGGTTTTCTGTAAATTGCTAAAAAATAAGCAGTAACTAACAAGCCATTCGGATTACTACTGCTTGATCAGTCTTGATAAAGTTTCCACTGCCGTCAAAGCATCATCAAAATGTCCACGCAACACTCCTGCGTGAGCGTTGATTTGAGCCCAATTTGGAGGAGGTATTGCTCCCCCTGCGCCGGCAGGAAGATTTACGTGGCGTGATAAACTGACAAGTTCGGTTCTAATGCCCGTATTAGCACGCTTCAGTTCTGCAATAAGAGGATCCAATGTAGCACGGCGAGTCGCGTCAGCAGTTGCCACAGTTGCAGAAAGCTCAGTCAGTATGTTTCCAACACTTGTAAGAATCTGATTTTGAAGACCTAATTGCATACGAACATCTGCAATATTGTTTGCCGCCGCAGCAGTTGTTACAATATTATTAATAACCTCTCCTGCTTGGTCACGTAACTCTCGCACATACCTTGTTCCCTGCGGAAGTCCCCCCCAATTTCCTGGACCCGCATACCAGGGACGCCTGCCACCAAACGCGTGGACTGGTGTGCTTGTGACATCGGTTGTTCTTACGCCAAGCAGACCCCGGCCGACAAACCACCAAATTCCTGCAATGAGCAAAACGCCTCCTACAAAATCAGCAAGTGATGCAGTTGTTTGGATAAAGTTTGCAATACTTGTCAGTGCATCGCCCAAACCCACACTTGCAATGGCTCTTGGTCCATGAACAAATGCAGGAAGACTTTGAGAGAAATATCCAAGCAGAGCGCTCATGATAATTGCAATAGAACCTTTCGCAAGGTAATTCCCGCGGGTCTTTTCATGGAAATGAGTGAACAGCAGATATGTTCCTCCCGCAATAGGGATTGCAAGCAGGAAACCAAAAAACAATATACCATACGTTTGTGCAACTCCTTGAAGAACGTCATTAGGCATGAGTACAACTGAAATAATTGAGATCGTGAACGTGATTGCCACACGCGAATTTTTGGCCATATCGCCAAGCGCAAGTTCGGACGCGGCATAAAGTGCAGCAAACAGCAGCAGCGCGAAAGCCAATCGCAAAAAGATGACCGCTTCCTCGGTGCTGTTTCCTCCCGCAACGCTTCCCAGATTAAAGAAAACAGGCTTGATTATATTTTGATACGCAGAAGTCCAAATGGTCGTGGTTGAATGTGTGGAACTCACACCTTGTGCGGAAACACCGACTAAACTTATTACCGCAAATAACATTAACAGCCAAACTGCTTTGCGCATGTAAAACACCTCTTTCTTTTTGCAACATGTACTCGCTCAATATATAAACATTCTGCTCGCGCTCAAAACTGATTCGTAACTACTTTTACGTAGTTATAAATCGAAAGATTTATATACGTTCCTCACTGAAACAACGTCATGGCATCTGGAGACATCATTCGCGCGGCATACATTACAGTTATCGGCATCGGAGTACTTGCCGGACCTGAAGTAATACAGCATCCTATCGACACGGCAAAGAAACACTACGCCTCATGGAAGAACCCTGCTGCTGTAACCGCAAAACCAACTATCGATTTCGCCGTTCCGTTTGATATTCCTAGTCCAGTCAGCGGAGTTGCTTACATCCACGCAAGCGTAGACCTTGCTTCCAAAACAATGGCGGCCTATGTCACGCTGACGGGAACAACCAAGGCAGGATTTTTCACTCCCTCTCAACCGTTCAACAAAACCTATCCTAAAGAGGGCATCCCTATCAAAGGACTTGACGGGCTAACACTGTCTGGCGGAACTACAGGACCTTCAACTTCATCATACGTACCACCGATCACTCCCGTTTCTCCTGCACTAGTAAGCAAACTTTTCGAAGTAACTCCCTATGAACTTTCAAGCGGAAAATGGGCACTTCGCAACTCATCCGGAACACGATTTCCATCCACTCTTCACTTTACCAATCCGCAAAATGCGACCTCTTTTGCAAGTGTAGTTAACGACATAGCCAAAGTATATTGTGAAAGTGACTCAACATACAAACTAAAACTTTCGAATGTTAACGGTTGGGCACAAGACATCAATTCAACACCTCGCACCGATCTTGATATTCTCACAGCACTCGAAATTAGAACTGCGGAATCTCGCATTAAGTATAATCGTTCAAACTCCGCAGAAGTACGCAAACTCTATCCGTTGAGGTAAAAAATGATCGGAGATATTTATCTCACTGACATTCTCCCTTTTGGAAGAAATATTCGCATGATTGGTAGAGCGTTGACTGCAAAAAACCAACTCCGAGAGCTAGATGAATCTAACGGCAAGGAAATTGTAAAGGACGCAGTATTCCAAAAGACCCTCGAAAAACTTGTTGACAACCCCATTTCTGAAAAAATAAAAGTGGGTGAAGCAGTCAAAGTTGAGATGAAAGATATTCATGAGGCTGCTGCAGGAGCCACTAAAGTAATGCTCAACGAAGCAAGATCTTACTTTAAGAAGCGCTTTGAACTAGAACAAATCCGAGAAAAAAACGGAAGCCTTTGGAACCACTTCAAACTTCTTGCAGTTTACGGAGCTGCCTACGGCTGGCTCGTCTCAACTGTTGTTGGATGGGTCCGAAGCGGAGAAACTCCACAGAGCCTCCTTCAAGGAGTCACACATCAAGAAAGAAAATATTCTCCTGATAAAATATATCACGTTGATGCACTAGTGAACGCAATATGGACCGATTACGATACTGTTCCGGATAATGAGAAAAATAAAATTAAAGCAATGAGATTTGTTTCACCTGCGGGAGAGAGACCCAGTGGCGATGACTTGACATTCCAACTTAAAGGAGAAAATTCAGAAGAACTTGCCCTTCTTGCTTCAAAAGTGAAAAAAATATTTACTGTTGCTGCAGTACAAGATTATAAAGCTGGAAAAATTAACACAGACTTTTATCATCCTAGAACCGATCAAGCAATATTACTAAAAGCTCTTCAAGAAAAATCAGAAGGCAGTAATGACTTTATTGAAAAGGAAGACCTCGATATTGCTGAAAAAGAATGGAAAGATGACGGAGACTTGCGCGGACTTGGTATGAAATATAAGAATGTAAAGCCACAAGACTAGTTAACTAAGAAAACAAGTCACCCATCTAACGAAACATTATTAAATATTGACTACTATGTAGTGAATTATGTCTGAGAAATACGCAACACTTGAAATTCTTGCACAACATGGCAAAACCAGCGTTGTAAAAGCAAAACACCTCGTGACTGGACGCGTTGTCGCACTCAAGAAAACAAGTCCTGAAAATCGAGAGACCCTCCGAAAAGAAGCACAATCACTTGGAAAACTCAAACATCCCAACATCGCAGAAATCTACGACGCCGAAATAGACTCTGCGGAACCATACATCGCAATCGAATACGCAGACACAACACTACGCTCACAAATCAACGGAAAAATGCATTTTGCAAAAGCCATACCCTTACTTGAACAAGTACTTTGTGCGCTAGAATACGCGCACAATCAAGGAATCGTTCACGGCGACCTAAAACCGGAAAACATACTGTTAAAAGATGATCAAGTCAAGATTATAGACTTTGGAATCGCAAAAAACCTTGAAGGACGACTCAGTCACACCAACCAAACACCCGACACCACACCAAAAGGAACCTACCGATATTCAGCACCAGAACAATTCGACCAAGGAATACAAACACCCGCCTCAGACTTATACTCAGTAGGCGTAATACTTTACGAACTTTTAACAGGAAAACGCCCAGGAATCACCGCGCCTAAGCCATCAAGCGTATCTGACGCGCCACCAGAAATTGATAATATATTTTACAAATTAGTTGAAGAAGAACCTGCCAGAAGATACCAAACTGCAAAAGAATTGAAAAATACTCTTGTTCAAATTCGCGAAATGCAAAAACAAAACACTGCTGTTAAGGCGAGTGAAATGGAAGAAAACAAAACACTCAAAGAACAACTTGAAAAAGAAAAGGCACAACAGTACCGCGCATTTGCGTACGCCGCAGCCATCGGAGTTGCGGGCATCACCACACTCCTCGCACTCGGACCGTGTTCACACACTAAACCAATAGAACAATCAGACGTTTCAGAAGTACGAATTGCTCTTCCTTACCAGCACACTGATTTTCAAAGCGACAGGGCCATATACTATCGGGTGAACGATAATAATTCACTTGAACTTGCAAAACGCATAGATGAGCTTTTCAAGCATCGACAGGCCGTAGCACTTCGTAATGGCAAGCTTCCGCCAGGAAAGTCACACTATTCTTCTAAGCAAGTAGAACAGCTCTTTGCTGAAATTGCTGGTCAAGATGGCAACCCTGTAGACATAAGTCGCATTGACTACGATAAAACTGTTAAATCGTGGAAAGATGAGCTCAAATAAACCTTATACTTCTTATAATTTATTATGAATAAGTAGAAATAGCGCGCTATCTCATTCTACCTCAGTCATGGGGGAACTCACATGAGCAAAGAAGACAGACGCGGTATTGATATTACTGTTAATGTTAATGGTGGTAATGGCAGGAATGGCCTTGAACGGTGCGCTGATCCGGAATATGAAGAAGTACAGCATGAAGCGGACCGCGTACAGGCAGAAGCAAGTTTGCTGACTGGTCGCGCGAGACTGGAAATACTCGTCTATGGAAAATTCAAGCCTCTTGAAGAAGACGTGAAGGCGTACGCACAAGCTGTTACTGCAGATCCGAGCTGTATTTATGTGTGCGGACTTGAAAAATATGCCATGTTCTCCAAAATAGAAGCTCAATTCGAGCAACTCTCTCGCGAACAAAATTCTCAAGCAGCAAGAACTACGAGCGAACAACAAATCGCAGAGCAACGGCGCGAACGCTTACGACAAATCGGTGAGCAAATGGACGCCATACGGCAACAAGAAATAAACTACGGCACTGCAATATGCAATATGTATCGACGCGATGCAGCCCACAAGTGGCGCAAGCAACTACACGAATTCATTGGCACATGCATCGCCATACCTCTCGTCCTTGGCGGAGCGCTCTTGTTTGGAAAGATAAGCTACGATAACAACATATCTGTTGGATATGCTGTTGATCAAGAGTTCACTGTCGGCCAAAAGGAACCGGGAAAACTTATGTTTGAAGATGAAGCTACCAAGAAAGACTTCACCGCGTATGCTCAGCACCTCTTGGAACCACACGCAGAAGTGTTTAAGGAATTTACTGGAAGAACATGGATGCAAAAAGCAGGGGACGGAATTGCATGGACCATAACTCCTAATCATCGACCTCCATTATTCACGCCGTTCGTAAACGGTCTTGGTTACAAAATGGACCTTGCTGACTTTCAGACCACCGGTAAAATAACAAGAGCTGAACTTAATGAAGCACGGTCAAGAATTGGAGAATATCAAAAGCACACTACTGCACAATACCCTAAAGGCACGGTTTTATCCAAAGTATTCTATGAACCATGACTGTTCACCACTCGCTTTTTCTTTTTAGTTTGTGAACTGTCAAACCAGTAGAAAACTACAATGACGACTATGCTTGAGTCCAACATCAACGGATACACCGTTGAGGAGCAAATCGCGGAATCAGACTCCGCACGAGTTTTGAGGGTGCGAAAAAATGGACAGACGTTCGCGATGAAGCTCCCAAAAGAAGAACGCGCGCAGCAACTTCTCGCCGAAGGAGCCGTGCAGCAAAAACTCTCCCATCCCCACATCGCGCGCCTCCTTGACCTCCACCGCGAGCCAACATACCTGCTCTTTGAGCTTTACCCAAAAACAGTGCGTGACAAACTCGAACGAAAACTCGACCCTTACGAAGCAATCGATATCACCGTTCAAGTCCTCGAAGGACTCGCTTATCTCCATGAGCAAGGGGTCGCGCACAAAGACCTCAAGCCAGAAAACCTACTATTGGCAGGCGATGGACGAGTCGTAATCGCGGACTTTGGAATCTCAAACACAGGAGTCCATAATACAAACGTGTCGGGAAAGCCTGAAGGAACAGACGCGTACCGAGCGCCTGAGCAACGAACCGGACCAGGAGACCAACGATCAGATATGTACTCTCTAGGAATCATCCTCTATGAACTTCTCACCGGCCAACGACCAATTCCCCTGTATACTCCTGCATCAGAACGGTGCAGCTCACCAAAAGAACTTGACACGTTCATCGAAAAATGCTTTTCAGAAAAACCACATGAACGGCCAACCTCAAACGAAGCACTGAATATTTTAGCCACGATTCCACTACGCAATACGGCTGTGTTACGCGCAAAAAACACTGCACTTGAAGCACAGAACTTGGATTTAAGAAACATCAATTCGGCATTAAAGCGCGAGGTAGGAAGCAGATATCGGTTCCGAACAGCACTTGCAGCGGCGACAGCAGGATTCTTGCTTGGTGCCGGAATACGCGATTGCACTGAACGCATCCACACCAGAACAGAATCAACAGAATACTGGTACCAAATAACTCTTGAAAATGGAGAATATGTCCTCAACTTTCCCGTTGGACTTGACAAGACCGCAGGACCGACACGACCATACTTAATTGAAGAGTCTGCACGAACTCCTCTACGGATTATCATCGACCTTGCACAAGCAAACGACGAAAAATATCACCGGATACGAAACGAAAACGGAGAAGAACGAGCGACGTATACACCAAGGCACATTGAAGACGTACTCAAAGCACTTGGACCAAAAATCATTCGAGAAAAATGTGAAACAACATACAACCGCTTATTCCAAAGTGAAGGTGGCTTCTCTGAGATTACCGGACGAGAGCTTCCCACTACCGCGAACTCTGCAGGCCAACAACGATAAGAACGCCGATGGCAAGCAAGGCAGCGCCCACACTTAACACTACGCTATTCCCAAGCACTGCAGAAGCACCTGACGTATTTCCCGTCAAGCCACCGCCGCCAAGAAGCCCAATTCCAAGAATGGCAGCAAACACAAACATGATCGTAATTACCATCGGATATTTCATAATATCACCTTTTTTGAGTTCAAAGCGCAAGTATGTATAAATACGTTTCCATAACCTATTTAAACAAGCAGGCATACGCACATCTCATGGAAAAAAAGAGCGGAAGCGTGCAGTTGTGGAAAAAACCCAAAGGGGCACGCGTTGTCGTTGGATTTCCCGGATTTGGACTTGTCAGCACGATTGCAATCGGATTCTTAGTCGACCATTTGAAATGTGAACAGATAGGAAAGTACTGGTTCGAAGAAGGAACCCCAACACTTGCAATTCACAGTTCCAAACTCATGGACCCAGTGGGCATTTACTACAACAAAAAGTACAACCTTGTAATTGTTCACAGCATCGCGCCTGTAACCGGCCAGGAATGGAAAGCAGCAGATCTTGTTCTCGACGTCGCGCGGCAACTGAACGCCAAAGAGATTATCGCGACCGAAGGAGTTGGGAGCAAAGAGCCAGGAACATCACGCGGATTCTTCTATTCCTCTACACCTGAAGGCAAAAAGAAGTTTGAAAAGCTCAAAGTTGAAGGGCTTGGTGAAGGAATCATTGTAGGCTTGACCAGCGCGATATTACTTAAAGCACCTGGAGAAGGATTTAACACCTCCGCACTATTCGCGGAAACGCACAGCGCGCTCCCTGACTCCAAAGCAGCAGCGAAAATCATCGAACTACTCGACCAATACATCGGGCTCAAAATAGATTACAAACCATTACTCAAGCAAGCAGAAGCGTTTGAAGACAAACTCCACTCCATAATGGACCAAGCAGTCAAAGCAAAAGAAATGAAAGAACAAAAAGATACGAATTATTTCGGATGAGACCGATATTCTGGGGATTAATAGCTTTTGCCATCTGCGCAGTTGGATGGGTGCTTTTCACCGTAGTTGCAGTAGTTACTTTAGGCACAATTCGCGCACCTGCTAATTTCTTTGGAATATTGATGGCTGCAAGCATACCTGTCGCGGTTCTAGTTGAGTTGATTTTGTGGGTAAAAAGAAAGAAAAAGTAAAGAGAATTAGGCGTCCACGATTTTGCCATTCTGTACTTTCTTAAGGGCAAACCCCTTGATAAATCCTCGCTTGCCATCAGATACCAAATGTCCAGACGCGCCGTTCCACTCTTTGATATTTGCAAGCGCATCTTTGAGGACGGCTGGGTCGGTTGAGCCTGTTTCATTCATCGCGTGGGCGAGCATCATCACTGCATCAAATGCTGAATCGGCACCAATATCAGGAGCAAGTCCAAATTTCTGCTTGTATTCTTGCGTAAATTCTTTTGTTGGAGTCAGGAACGTTGGAAACACAAGTCCCTCGTAGGCCTCGCCTGCCTGGCTTACAATGTTTGCATCCAAAGACATTGAGTAAAATGGCAAATCAATTCCTAACTCGCGTATGCGTTTTGCAGCAATCACTCCTGCATTAACCACTCCATTGGTCAAGACTACTGCATCAACCTTTGCATCGCGAACTTTCGCAGCGTCCGCGCGCAAATCCACATCAGACGGAGCAGGCTCAAGTAAAACCGATACTGTTCCGCCTAGCTCTTCAAACCTGCGCTTGAACGCATTTGTTTGGTCTTGAACCCAGACTTCCTGCTGGCCGAACACTGCGACGTTTCTGTGGCCCTGTGAGAACACAAGTTCTGCAAGCTTCTCTGATAGAATAAAATCGTGCGGCCACGTATTAAAGAGGAACTTGCTTCCTTCGTTGAACTCTTTCACGCCAAGCGATGGTGAAATCATCAGCACCTGATTCTGATCCGCCTGTTGTACAAGAGCAAGGCCGGAACGAGACCAGGTCGTTCCGATAATAATGTTGATTCCTTTGGTCTGCACAAGATTCTCAAATGCACTCAATGCAATCTTGGGATCACTTTTATCATCTTGGTGATCAATACTAACAAGACGACCGCCGATTCCTCCTTCCGCATTGATTTTCTCAACAGCTATGTCGATGCCGTTCTTTGCCGCGATTCCCCACGAAGCACCTTCTCCGCTTAAAATAAGGATACTGCCGATATGAATAGGCTCATTATTCGCTATGTTCCCTGTTGGGCTTGCGCAGCTTGCGAGCACAAGCAACACGATCATACACCAGTTTGTCAGTTTCATATTTCCACCTCGGAATTGTTAAATTAGTCTCTTCAAGGTGGTCACTTAATTAAATATATTCACTCTCCATTTTTGGAGGATAATGAATACTCAAATACTGGAAGATATCGGACTCTCGACGGCAGAAATCAAAACCTACCTTGCACTGCTTGAAGTTGGCTCATCAACCGCAGGACCTATCATCGAAAAATCAGGCCTGCAATCTTCAGTTGTGCATATGACCCTGGGCAAACTCGTCGGAAAAGGATTTGTCTCATTTGTCCAAGAAGGAAAACGCAAACATTACCAGGCGGCAAACCCTAAGCACATCCTCGAATACCTCAAAGAAAAACAAGACAACTTTTCGCACATTCTCCCCGAACTTCTCGCCAAACAACACCATGAAAAACTCGACGTGACCGTCTTTCGCGGAATCCGAGGAATCAAAGAAATCCTCTACGAGCTTCTCGAAGCAGGAGGAACAGAACACCACACCATTGGATCAACGAAAGAATCACTTATGATTCCAATCGAGTGGTGGCTCGATTACCACCGCAAACGCGCAGCAAAGGGTGTCAATGCAAAACTATTGTTCAATGAGTCCCTGAAGTCATGGAAGGCAGAAAAGCTCTACGAACGCGTCGAAGTGCGCTACACTAACGCCGGATTTGAGCCACTAACTGAAACAATCATCCGTAACGACAAAATAGGCCTCATCATCTGGACTGAGAAGCCCATCGGAATCCTCATCCACAACAAAACAGCCGCTGAATCCTACGACAAATACTTCACGCTTCTTTGGCAAGCAGCCGGAAAACGCTGATTTTTCACCCAGCAAGTAGGAAAAGTCTGCTTTTCACTCCCTGAACCACACTATGCTTCTGAACCCTCACCTTCCAACCAAACGCACCCCTTTTGATGCTCGAAGCTAAACGAAAAGCGAAGAAACACATAGTGCCTACGTTCTGTTTGATTGGTCGCCTACCACTAGCCGACGCTCCGAACTGAAGCAAACAATGCCTGCCCTCACTTTCGCTTCGTGCGTTACCGCTAGACTGCAGGCATTTTGCTGCGTACAGCCACATCTTTTGCCGCCCCCCCTATCGAAGCAGAACAAGCACGCCAAAAATCCACAATAGGCACCAGAAAATTCAGAACGAAGCGCCGTTCGTGCACCCAGAACGCCAATTTTGAACACTCACTTTTCACGAACAAACCAAAGCAATGGTGAGAAGTGCCAGCAATTGTTTTCAATATTAACAATATTCTAGAACGTAATGATTGTAAAACATCTAACGTAAACTAACAACAACAAAAATAATATAAACTCGATAAAACAAAACAGCTATTGAAAAATGCAGAAAAGAAATATAAAAATAAACTTCTGAAAAAGAAAAAATTTAAAAAGAGAAACATCGACGATAAAAGTGAGGAAAAGGTGGCAAAAAGACAAAATACAAAATTGCTCAAAAACGCAACATTCGGTCTGGCAAAATGGCATAATCCAATGCAATAAAAGCAAACAAAAGTGTCGCAGATCACCCAAAAATGAGCGAAACCGTCTTGCCATCACGCGTTTGCTACGCTGCATTAGAAGCCTTACAACGAGCCAATAGTGGGCCGAACGTAAAAAAGGTGGCAAAAAGCATAAGTGTCAAAAACAAGCCTGCAAAAGCGAACTTGAAGTTGTAAGGGATTACGCCAGAATTCTCCTATTTGTGCAAGCTTTTGGAAAGTTTGGCACGGAACCTTGCTGCCACGAACAGACCCCCTTGACCTCAAATGTCGGGAAAATACAAGAAATGCGACAAAAATGCCGGCACCGTCGGGGAAATGGGTGAAAGTGGCAATTTGCACGGCGAAGCAGTTGGAAGGGGTCCCAAAAAGTGTCGGGATTTTGTGCGAAATAGCTGAGCCACAGGCCAAACAATGCTCCCCGGAATGACCCAGAACACATTTTTTCAAAAATCTTCGCGCCTGGAGCTTCTAATGCGAAAATCGCCTATTATGAGCACGTTTTGAGCCAAAACTGTCCAAAGTTGTCGGGGTTATCAACGGGACCTGTCGGTAAAATCGGAACATTTTTATGCTCCGCCCTTCTTCCTGAACACATGGAAATCCTCCTCGAAAATGCAGAAGCGACCTCGAACGACGTCGAAGAACTCGCAAAAATACTCGCGGTACGCTTTGGACTTGCCCCACGCAAAAAAGATGGCAACGCACAGCTCCACAAACTCATGTTACACCTGTACGAGCGCAAGAAAGAAGCAAACCGGGAAAAACGACCAGAAGCAGCAGTTGTCCCCGTCGAAGAAATGGCTCTCTACGCAGGCATCAAACGACAAACGATGTACGATTACCTCCACCGCTGGCTCGACTTGCAAATCCTCAAAAAAACCAGCTTTGTCTCAAACGGAAAAGTGGTGATTGGCTATGAACTGAACGGCACGAACCTTGAAGGGGCATTTCGCAAGGCAGAAACGACGATAAAAAACCACATGGACGCAAGCTTCAAGCTCATCGAGAACTTACAAAATGAAATCAAAAAAGAAAAGTTGCGTGACGCTAACGCAGCCAGCCAGTCAGAAGGGCATTTAAGCCAATAACGTTCTTCTTCGCCTGTAGTTCACGGAACATGGGATCAAGCTTCAGGAAGACCACACTGCCATCATAGCGCTTAAGCACCGGGACCCCTTTTTGAATCATTCCTGTAACGTGATTCATCACGAGCTCTTTGGTCAGCAGCGTCTTACGCGCGAGCTGTTCATATGAGACATACGGCTGAGTTTCTGTGAGGATGTCCAGCGCGTGAAACACTTCTTTTTCTTTACCAGATAACGACTGCAGTTCGAACTTACTGTCAGACTGTACGCCTTTGACACACAGCGTAAGATCGTCTATACGCTCAGTAATCCGGTCCAGTCTACGATTGAGTTCATTCAAGAACTCGTTCGTCGCTGAAAGCTCCGTTGTGTTCTCATTGATGGCCAATCGATGGTCATCAAGTTCCTCTCTCATGTGGTCCAACACGATGGAGATTTGCTGGCGAAACACGGCCGCATCACTCGACAGCAAAAGTTCTTGCTTGTCGCGAATGTCAACCACCCCGTTTGTTGAATGGATTTTTAGGAAAACGCTTTTGCTTAAATAAGTTTGGGTGATGAAAAAAATATACTGGTTGTTTTGTCGACGAGAATCAGTGTTCCGCATGATGCGTATTCGCAACGTAAATGGTGTGCTTTCCGTCACTAATTTCCTGCAGTTTTTGCTCATCTTCCATCTCTTCCAAGATGCGATAAAAGCTGGATTTTGAACATAGGCCTTGTTCTTCAACGATGATTTCGCGCAGCTGCAGCGCGCCAATCTTGCCATACTTGTGGACTAAACTGAGGACAAGATTCTTGATGTACTCTTTGCTGTTACGCACGAGCTTCTTCATCAGACGTTCTTTGAGCGAAGACTCTTCTTCCTGCGGTGCCTGCACTTGGACTTCCTGCACGATCGTACGCGGCTGTTTTTTGAGCTCCAAAATCTCCAACTTTTGTTCCACATGTTTGAGGCGCGAAATGACTGGTTCAAGAGAATAATGAGCGTCGATGATTGCTTTGATTTGTTCCGGGGTTCTTGGAACGTGCGAGAATATGACCTTAAGTTCATTCACCGACAATTTCTGCTCGTCACACAAACGGCGCAGAGCAGTGTTCTGCTCGTGCATTTGCTGATTCTGTTGATACAGATATTGCACCCACTGGTACAACGTTTGTGTGTCCTGGCGGACTTTTGCGAACGAATCAGCGACGGACTTGTCCATCTCCTCAATCCGCTGCGCTGCACTGAAAAGTCCAAACATAACGGCAAGAAAATGCTTTTGCTTTAAATATTTTGCGCTGCGACAGTCCCAGGACCGTCCCAAAGTGGGACTAAGACGGTCCCAGAAAAGGACCGTTCCGTGAGACCGTCCCGCAAAAAATTGAGATCTTCCCAAAAAAGACCGTCCCAACACCTCTTCTGACGATAAGAAGGCACAGTTGGGACCACAGTGAGACTCAAAAACGCCCTAAAAACGTGCAGTTGAGACGGTCTTGAGACCATCCTAAGACTGTCCCAAGTCTAAAGTGGGACTATCAAGGGAACATCTTGGGAACATCTTGGGACTATCGCACTCACAAAATACCTAAATTTGCGACCGTCGCAGGACGGTCCTGGGACCATCTTGAGACTATCCCAAGACCGTCCCAAGACTTGCTTAAGACCGTCCCAAAAAAGCACCGCTGGCAAGCCAAACAGATGCCTAAAATGGCCGAAAAAGGAAGGCTAACCACAATCAAAACCCCGCACGCAAACGTCAGAATAATCCCGACACAGATGGCCACGAAAGGTTAAAATAGCCATGTTTGCAACCAATAGATCAGGGGGAAAATAGCCAAAAAGGCCAGCTGAAACGCTCTAACGAGCAACTGACCCATGGGCACCATAAACTAAACGACCTCCTGAAGGATTGAAAGCATGGCAGAAACACCAAAAGTTGAAGTTTATTCGTCAAAAGTGAGAGTTCGTTTCTACGTTCCTGAAGCCAGGAAAGACCAAAAAATAGCACTAAGCACCGATCAGCTACGGCATTTGAAAGTTTTACGCCTGCACCCAGGGGAAGAAATAGCCATCTTTGATGGTAAAGGACACGAATTCACCCTACCTTATTCAGAAAAAGTGAGTGGTCGATTCATGCTGGAGAATGAAACTGAGAAGGTGCGGGAGCCACGAACCACCATCACACTCGCGTTTGCGGTGCCGAAAGGAGACCGGGCAGATGTTTTAGTTGAAAAAGTGAGCGAACTCGGGGTTTCAAAACTAGTGCCTATTGTTTGTGGCAGAAGCATCGTTCATCCTCATAAAGGAAAATTAGAGAGGTGGCGCAAAATCGCAATCGAAGCATGCTGTCAAAGTGAGAGAAACATAGTGCCTATGATTTCTGAACCTATTCCTTTTGCGCAATTGCTTGAAAACATCAAGGAATACAATCAATCATTCCTTTGCCACGGCACTGGTTTGCCACTTGGAAACGAGTACACAGAAGTTCAGAGCACTTTGCTCATCATTGGTCCAGAAGGCGACTTTACACCCGTAGAGCTTGTGGCAGCAAAAGAAGCAGGCTGCACGTTCGTTTCTCTTGCGCCCAGCACACTACGGGTTGAGACGGCTGCTATTGTGGCTGTTGCGCAAGTGGTGGGGATGAGTGAGAAGGCGAACGAAAAGATTAAATTAACTACTACTCGACAAAATCAATAAGGGAGAACTTATGAACGGCTACTACACTAGAGATGATGAACGCGCAAAAAAAGCGTGGGAACGACAGAAAAACCGATACGAGGGAAAGCAGCTGGCTGCATATTCAGTGGATTAGGCGCAGCACTAGGCACACGGATGGAAAAAGACAGTCTTGATAAGAGATTGTGATGCTGGACAACAACGGACTGCCGAAACCCTTATAAATAACCACTTTGCTGAATGGGTTATGGAAATCAAAATTCTCGAAGAAAAGAAAAACAAGCTCGTCTTTGAAATCACCGGAGACGGCCACACAATGAGCAATTCACTACGCAAAGAACTCTGGAACGACGAACACGTCAAAGGAGCAGCGTACGCGGTCGAACACCCACTCATTGAAACACCACGATTTGTTGTAGAAACCGACGGAACAGACCCTCGCAAGATACTGCAAGCGGCTGCAAAACGACTTCTGAAGACTGTTGAAAAGATGAAGAGTGAAGTTAAAGAGATTAAATGAGTTCTTTCTTTTCCACATAATTTCCTTTGACTAAATCGGCATAGGTTGTACGCCCTCTTTTTGTCAATGCATAAGGCCCGTCCCATAACGAGTACAAAGTATGGCTCACCTCATCAATTAACCCTGCACAAAATAAAAGAGAACGCACAGCATCTGGAACTTTCGCAGGCAGGGAAGAAAGCAACCCCAGTGTCTCCAAGACTTCTTGCAGATGTTTATTGAGGTCAGCTTCCAACTCTGGACGCAAAGGCAACATATACCTTAATAAGACTTCAATTTCTGCCATACGCATCACTTATCTCTTCGACATAAAAACTTGCCGAAACACATAAAAACCACCTAGTGCCTACTCTTTCTTCATGTTTGTCCGCGTGAAAAATATCAAAGGAAGAAAGTACGCCTACCTTGTGGAAAATGAATGGACTCCATGGGGAAGCAGGCAGCGCGTCACAAAATATTTGGGCAAACTGGTTTCTTTGGAACGGATAGGAAATAATGAGAAAGAACTTCCTAATGGGTTTCGCAAAGCAGTGATTGCTGCTGCTTCGCAAGAGTTACAGAACCATGGATTTATCGACGAAAAAAAAGGTAAAGTCACTGTTGATTTTGAGCGTGGAACCATTGCTCAAGCCGGAAAAAAAATAGTGCTTGGGATGAATGAAGGATACCTGTGCGACCATACCCTTGCCCAGCTACTTTCTTACACACCTGAAGAAAATCCGAGCGAAAACGCAAACAAGCTTGCAAATCTAGCAGTTGAAGCCGGGCTCAAGCTGACAAATGAACAGTTCACACACCTGTTCGAACAGTTCGGAAAGCATTTAAAGGAAATCCATTAAACTCACGAACAATAGAATGGATTTCCTATCTATCAAATTCATTCGTGAAAGTTTATAATTAAATGAATTTGCTATAAAGGAGTAAAAAATGACTTCACCCTCTATGACTGAGAACGTTCCACGGCACATCGGAATCATCCTTGATGGAAACAGACGATTTGCAAAAAGGCTCATGCTCAAGCCCTGGAAAGGACATGAATGGGGAGCAGAGAAATTCCGCACATTCCTTGAATGGTGTTTTGACCTTGGAATTGATGAGATTACTGCATACGTGTTTTCTATCCAAAACTTCCAGCGGCCAAAAGAAGAGTTTGACTTTTTGATGAATATTTTCAAACAAGAAGCGCAGCGATTGCTCACCCCTGAAAAACTTGATGAGCTTAAAAAGCGCGAGACAACGATACACTATATCGGAAGATTATGGATGCTGCCTAGCGACTTGCAAGAACTTGCGCACAAGATCATGGATTTAACAAAAAACAATGGAAAACGAGCGATTAATTTTGCAATGGCGTACGGTGGACGAGAAGAGATTCTGGACGCTGTGCGGCGAATTGCTGAAGAATCAAAAGAAGGAACAATTGAGCCTTCAAAGATTGACGAAAAAATAATCAGTGAACACTTGTGGCTTGAATCTGCACCAGACATGATTATTAGAACAGGTGGAGAGAAGCGAACGTCAAACTTCTTACCATGGCAAGGAACATACAGCGAACTGTTCTTTTTAGAAAAGTACTGGCCTGAAATCGAAAAAGAAGACTTGGTAGCGTGCATTAACGAGTTTTCTGAACGAGAGAGACGATTTGGGAAGTAGTTACTTTGCGTTCAGAACAACATTGAGCTTTGCTTTCTCTTTTTTTCTATACGCAAGATTACATTCTTCATAAACGTAAACCTCTTTTACCATTCTCTAGCGTTTACCTGCTTTAATGCTAACCACCACGGCATATTCATGCCCACATCGTGCATTTCTGTAAGTTGACAATACTTCAACATCCTTAAAACCAACTTCTTTCATAAGCGCAACAAACTTATCTTTAGTCAATGCTCCACCTATGCACCTGAACCAGTCTTTAACACTCTTCCTAATTTCCTGTTCCAATTCCTGTTTCAGCACAATTTCAGAAAAACAGATTACCCCATCGGACTTTAAAACTCTATATACTTCTTTGAGAACAGCTTTTTTATCTGGCGAAAGATTATAAATCCCATTACTTGTAACAACATCAACAGATCCATCATCTAACGGGAGGCTATCAGAGTTGGCCAATTTTACTTCAACATTGGTTAAGTTAAGATTTTGCACATTGTTTCTTGCTTTCTCAACCATCTCTCCTGAAATATCCACTCCGTAAACTTTGCCATGTTCTCCAACTTTTTGAGAAGCAAAATACAAATCCAGTCCAGCACCGCAACCTATATCAAGAACTACATTGCCCTGTTTCATCTCTTGAAAGGAAAGCGGATAGTTGACACCTGCAAAAGATTCAACTAAAGACTCTGGCAATTTATCAAGTTCTCCTTCAGGGTAGCCTATAGCCAAGGCAAACGGCTTGCCAGTTGGAAAGCCATGCTTGCCAAGAGGACAGGCGGCAACTTTGCCATATTTTTGTCCAACAAGCCGCTTTAGCTCTTCATGCGAAACTTCGCCTAATGGTTTATCATAAATTGAATCCATATCACATGTCCATCTCTTTTTTCATCTCTTCAAACTGTTTTTTGGTTATTTCTCCCTTGGCAAATCTCTTTTTCAAAATCGTGAGGGAGTCTGAATTGTCTTTTTTATTGGATTGGGCGGAACTTATCAAAGTTATCACAAGCCAGATGATGGCTCCCCAGAAAAGCAGCATGAAAAGAAATCCAAAGCCCATGCCGAATCCCATCATGCCATAACCGCCCATACCAAAACCGCCAAACAGGAGAAATAATGTTACAGCTGCAAGCGCCCACACCCAAATGTTTTTGTTTTCTGCCATAAGTATCACTCCCCCAACTCCTTTTTCATGCCTTCAAACTCTTTTTTTGTTATTTCTCCTTTAGCAAATCTCTTTCTCAAAATATTGAGAGGTTTCTCGGAGGCAGTATTCTTTATTCCAAATCTATGAATAATCCACACTATTAAAAAAATTATTAAAAAAATGACTGCTGCAAAAAGCAATATCCAGAAAATGTTCCAATAGCCATAATTGCCATAATCGTAACCCGCTGGGTAACTGCCCATCATATTCATCATGCCCCTGGAACCCATCATGCCATAGCCGGCATAGACATTCTCATTACAGTAAAGTTGTTTTGCCATGTTGATGTGCACTTGTTTTAAGGATTCAGATCCTTCTCCACCCATCATGTTATCCATAAGTTCATGGCTTTCTCCAGGATGCATTTGTTCCATGTAATAATCCCCAATAGCCTCAAGTTGTTCATTGCTTAGCTTGTCGCAGCTTGTCTTGCTTTCCACAAGCTTCTTGCCTTCTTCAATTTCACCATCATGGTTTTCTTGCGCCAAAACAGCAACAATACCCAACAAAAAGATTACCAAAATCGATGTTATCTTTTTCATGGTTTCGCCCCCGCGATAATTCTTTTATTTTTTTGTAATCTTTCTATAAGAACGTCTCTCATAATATCAAATGCTTCGATGATTTTAGGATTGGCAAGCTTGTAATAGCTGTTTTTCCCTTTCCTTGTTGAGTCAACTATCCCTTTAGACTTCATAATAGACAAATGCTGAGAAACATTTGCCTGGCTTAATCTTGTTTTCTCCGTGAGTTCTGTCACCGACAATTCCTTATCCCTCAACAAGTTCAATATTTCCAATCTTATTGAATTTGAAAACACCTTGCACGTGTCTGCGTGAATCTTGTACAGTTCCTTTTCCATAGACACATTAGAATATTCGCATATACTTAAATGTTTCGGTTAAAAACAAAGGCTGGGTTTTCCTAATGACAAACTTAAAAAAAAAACGCTCGAGGGCAAAATTTACGGACAGGGCAAGAACTGTTACCATTCATACAAGACTATGAAATCGGAAGCTTTAAATACCAATAGAAGAAATCAAGCAAATACAAAATGTTCTCAAAAAACATAAATTTCCGGATGGCCAATTACTATTCCGCCAAAAAGATGAGGAATACAAAGATGTTGCCGAAAAAATCATTCCTAACGTTTTAGTTGAAGATGATTGCGAAAGTATTGGTGGAATAGATAAGATGACAATCACTCATGTAAGACCTGAAATCAAAAAAAGAATTAAATCTATCCCGATCAGAGAGTTTGGCGGAATTGACCATCTTCCAGACAAAATTTCTGCGCTTTTGAGATATTGAACGGCAGACTTTCTCACTTTGTTCGAACCACGCTGCGCTCTCGCCTTCGGCTCGGGCAATTAACAGAAATTGAAAAAGAAGATTTGGTTGCGTGCATACGCGAGTTTTCCGAGCGAGAGAGAAAGTTTGGGAAGTAGTTATACTATGCTTTTTTCTTGCGTTCTCTGTTTTTGTGCAAGTTCTGCTTCAAGAGAAGTGATTGAAGCATAGCAAACTCTATTGCAAAGATTCAGCAGATTCCATGTGAATTTTTCTTGTTGAGCAATATATAAATCTTTCTTTTTAATCACTTTCAAATAACGACTTCAGAATCGCAACATTAATATATCATTAAATATCATACAGTCTTATGACTGAAATACAAGCAGTGGCACGCAAGTGGGGAGACTCTTTGGCAATTATCATCCCAAATGATGTCGTCAAGGCGCACAACATCAAGCCGCAAGATAAAATTACGGTTATTATCCCAAAAATGATTGATTTATCCGATCTTGCTGGAAAGTTTTCCACAAAAAAGACCGCACAACAAATAAAGGATGAAATGCGCAGCGGCTGGTAATGACACATTATTTTTACGACAGCTACGCCTTAGTCGAGATAGCACGAGATACTCTCCCGTATCAGCCTTACCAACAGGGAACGTTTGTCCTTTGCATATTCAACCTCTACGAATTCTATCACTCATTATTCCGTCACGAACCCCAACTTGCTGAATCATTTTTTGATAGGCTTTGGGAAGCGTGCGTTGAGATAACTCCTGATGACATCAAAGAAGCAGCACAATTTAGGCTCAAGCACCATAAAGAGAGATTTTCTTACGCTGATGCGCTCGGATACATCCTTGCGCGCCGCCGCGGGCTTACTTTTCTCACGGGCGACAAGGCGTTCGAGGGACTCACTGGAGTTGAAACCGTAAAATAGCAAGTTTTATAAATAACCCTCTTACTTTTCGACATATCCCACTAACTTTACCACTTCGGTGGAAGGGATTAAATTCTGCTGTGAGCGGAATTTTGGACAATTACCATGGATAAGAAACATTTCACACAAGCAATCACTGCGCTAAAAACATACCCTGCACGGCAGTTCAAGCAAGGATACGAATTCATCATAAACCTACGCGACCTGGACCTGAAAAAGCCAGAAGAACAAGTTGAACTTTGGATCGCATTACCGCACGACAAAGGACGAGCGACAAAAGTCGCCGCACTCATAGGACCAGAAATGGCCGAAGCAGCAAAAGTCACTTGCGATCTCGTCATCACCCACGACCAATTCGCAAAATACGCAAGCGACAAAAAAGGAATCAAGAAACTCGCGCGCGAGTACGATTACTTCATCGCACAGGCAAACATCATGCCAGACGTCGCAAAAACATTTGGACGAGTGTTTGGACCACGCGGAAAGATGCCCAACCCAAAAGCAGGCTGCGTCGTACCGCCTAACACCAACCTCAAATTGCTTGTCGACCGATTGCGCAAGACTGTCAAAGTCTTTGCAAAAACCCAGCCCAGCATCAAAGTCTTGGTCGGCAAAGAAGGAATGCCTGACGATTCTGTCGCAGAAAACATGAACGCAATCTATACCACTGTCCTGCACAAACTCCCCAGCGAACTCTCCAACATCCGCTCAGTCCTGCTCAAGCTCACCATGACTCCTCCCGTACGAATCACCGAAGAAGGAGTAGTCAAGCGTGAACCTAAGAAGGAAGCTGTTGCCGCAGAAACTGCCCCTGAAGCAAAAACGGAAAAACTAAAACGGGCGAAGAAAGTGAAGGAAACTAAAGCAGATGGTGCACAATGAGCATCGCAGTAGCGCTCCACGGAAAAGCAAAAGTCAAGACCTCCAAGGCAGCTCCTGAAAAAAAGGAAGTAGTTCAACAGATCACCACTCTTGGCAAGAGCTACCCTATCATCGGAATCGTCAACATGGAAAACCTTCCCGCAGGAAGCCTCTTGCAGATGAAAAAACAGCTGCGCGGCAAAGTTGAACTGGTCATGACGCGAAAAACGCTTATCTTGCGCGGGCTGAAAAACCTCAAACTCGCGAACGAAGCACAACTCCTTGAAAAAGTCAAAGGAATGCCTGCGCTAATGTTCACCAAAGAAAACCCCTTCTCGCTATACAAAATCATCAAGAAAAGCAAAACACCAGCCGCAGCCAAGGCAGGACAACTCGCCCCACGCGACATCACCTTGCCCCCAGGACCAACCCCATTCACCCCTGGACCAGTCATCTCAGAATTCGCACAACTTGGAATCAAAACAGGAGTCGAAGGCGGCAAAGTCGCCATCAAGCAAGAGACAACGGTCGTGCGCGAAGGCGAACATATCAATGCAAAACTTGCGAGCATGCTACAGCGCCTCGGCGTCGAACCCATGGAAATCGGACTCGACTTAGCATGTGTTTACGAAAAAGGAATCATCTACCCACGCTCAGTCCTTGACATCGATGAGAAGCAGTTCATAACAACCTTGATGACTGCAAGCTCAGAAGCATTCAACCTTGCGGTCGAAGCAGGATACTTCACCCGAGAAACCGTCGAAATGCTGGTTGGAAAAGCATCACTCCAGGCAAAAGCACTCGGAGTCGAAGCAGGAATTATGGCGGCAGAACTGGTCGAAGAGATTTTAGCAAAAGGATTCCGCGAAGCACAAAGCGTTGCTGAAGAAGGAAAGATTGACATTCAACAATAATATTTATCGGAGATAACTAACCATGCGCGAAACAAAGTTTCGCTGATATTGTTTTCGATAACAAAGTTAACAATAAGGATTAAACTAGGAGGAAAACAAAATGGAATATGTGTATGCGGCCCTGCTCATCCACAAAGCAGGAAAAAAGGTTGACGAATCAACCGTGAAGAAGGTGCTTGAAGCAGCCGGCGCAAAAATCGATGACACGCGCGTCAAAGCACTCGTCGCATCCCTAGAGGGAGTGAACATTGACGAAGCAGTCAAGAAGGCAGCAATCGCGCCAGTAGCAGTTGCAGCAGCACCTGCAGCGACAGGCCACGACAAGAAAGAAGAGAAAAAGGACAAAGCAGCAGAAGAAAAGAAAACAGAAGAAGCAGCTGCAGCAGGCCTTTCAGCCCTCTTTGGCTAGAATTTTTTATTTATGTTTAACTTTTCTAGCGCGAGTGTAAAACTTGACCGACAAGCAAAAGATACAGAGCAGAATCTCGGAATTGCTTTCCGAGCTTAAAGGATTGTCCGAGAAAGTTGCACCGCTACGCGCCAAGAAAGACCAAATTCTCAAAGAACGCGACCATATCAGCGATGAAATAAAGAAGCTGATTGCCGAGATTAAACCGCTTCGAGAGCAACGGAACGCGCTGACTGCAGAAGTCAAGTGCGCAAAAGAAGAACGCTCCAAGCTGACCGGCACTATTAAAGAGAAAATAGGGGAGTTCAAGACTGTTGTTGGAGAGAAACCTGTGCATGGAGAGAGTCCTGGAAAAATCAAACACGAAATCGAACGGCTCGAATACAAAATCGAAACAGAAGGCCTCACGTTCGAAAAAGAAAAACAGCTCATGAAAGTTATTCATGAGCTGCGCAAAAAACACAAAGACGCCCAAGCCGCGGCAATCGCGAGCCACAAAGCACGCGAGACAAGCGGCGAAATCGACACGTTCAAACACCAAGCGGACAATGTTCATTCTCGGATACAATCAAAGGCAAAAGAATCCCAAGAGAAACATGAGAAAATACTTTCAATCAGTAAGAAAATCGATGAACTCAAAAAAAAGTATACTGAGCTTACGACACAACTAAATACTGTGCGTAAAGAACTTTCTGAAACATCCGCTCCCTGGAAAGCGAAACAGGCAGAAGTTGACAAATTACGCCTTGAAATAGGTGAAGCAAACAAAGAGAACAGGGAACGCTCTGTAAACAGCCAGAAAAGAATTTTGGAAGACAAGCAGCGCGAAGTCCAAGAGAAAATCAGAAAAGGCGAGAAACTCACCACTGAAGACTTCATTGTAATGCAGAGTTTGCCGGAGTGATTTTATGCAAGCCATGTATTATTTAGTGCCACCAGATCATCCATTGTATAATACTATAGATCTGTGTTTTCTCAGAAGCAAGGGGGTAATTTCTCGGAGTGACTTCGAAAAAGCAACCAATTCATACACTTTGTTCATGTAGAACGCAAGTAACCTGACATTTACATGCCTTCGTAACAAAAACCTGAAGAACTTTCAAACAGCACTAGAAACTTACTTCTTTTTCTTTAACGAAACAAAAAATTCTTCAACACGCGGAATACCCTTAACATTCGCCTTTGGACCAAGCTTGTAATACTTTTTTTCGACAACCGTGCCCCAACTGTACGCCCCTTTCTCCTGCTTTATTTCGGACAACTCAAATTCTCCGACGGTGACACCTTTTCGCAAATTGTAGTAAATGTTCTCACGCGTACACCCCGGAAACAATTCATTGTAAAACTTATGAATCTGATAGCCATACTGCGGACCTGTAATGTGCAGCATCTCAACAATGTTCTGACGGATTTCAGATTTAACCGGACGACCACGACGTGCCATAACAAACCAAAACACTTCTTTTCTTTATTATAAAGATTGTGTTACTACTCAAAGAAGGAAGAAATCACTTTTTCTTTTGTTCGTGTTCTGCAACAAGTAAACGAGTTTTCACAATAGCATCCGGACTCAAACTAATGCTATCAATGCCGCAATCTACCAAGAACTTCGCAATCTCAGGATATGTTGATGGAGCGTCGCCGCAGATGCCTATCTTTTTCTTATGCTGCTTTGCGATGGTGATAACGTGCTTTAGCAATGCTTTCACTGCATCGCTGCGCTCATCATAAATATCTGCGACAAGCGCACTGTCACGGTCAACACCAAGAGTCATCTGAGTCAAATCATTACTCCCTATGCTGAAACCATCGAAAATCTCACAGAACTCTTCTGCAAGAATCACGTTACTTGGAACCTCACACATCACATAAACTTCCAAACTGTCCTTTCCACGCACAAGACCGTTCTTCTTCATCTCTGCCAATACTTTGCGGCCTTCCGCAGGAGTCCTACACATAGGAACCATGACTTTAAGATTCTTGAGACCAAATTCTTCCCTTACTTTCTTAATCGCCTGACACTCAAGCGCAAAACCATCCTTGTATCCCTCACTATAATACCGCGAGGCACCACGCCAGCCAAGCATCGGGTTCTCTTCCTTTGGCTCAAACTGTGTCCCGCCGATAAGGTTCGCGTATTCATTTGTTTTGAAATCACTGAACCGCAAAATCACGTCTTTAGGATAGAAAGCTGCCGCAATAAGGCTAACACCCATCGCAAGTTTATCTACGAAAAACTGGGTCTTGTTTTTGTAACCAGCGGTCAAATGTTCAATCTGCGCCCGTGCATGAGCGTCAGTGAGCTCTGCGAAATGAATGAGCGCAAGCGGGTGAATCTTGATGTATTCATTAACGATGAATTCCTCCCTTGCAAGACCCACGCCTTCATTAGGAAGCGAACTTAGCTCAAACGCATCATCAGGATTCCCCAAGTTCATCATCAGCTTTGTCTTTGTTTGAGGAACATGCACCATATCCAACTCGTCAACCTTGAACTTCAGATAACCATCATAAAGAATACCGTGCTCGCCTTCAGCACAACTCACCGTCACTTTCTGGCCAGTCTTCACAACTTCAGTCGCATCGTTCGTACCAACAATACACGGAATGCCCAACTCACGGCTGACAATCGCAGCATGGCTTGTCCTTCCCCCACGGTTTGTCACAATCGCAGATGCAATCTTCATAATCGGAACCCAATCAGGATCAGTCATCTCCGTGATAAGCACTTCCCCTTTCCTGAACTTTCCAATATCGTGCACCTCCTCAATAACGTGCGCAGGACCTTGAGAAATCTTACTCCCCACACTTTTTCCCATCGCAAGGACTTTTCCTTTCTGCACAAGCTTGTAGGTTTGCAACACATTGCGGTTCTTGCGCGACTGGACTGATTCAGGACGAGCCTGGACGATAAACAAATCTTGAGTGCGGCCATCTTTTGCCCACTCAATGTCCATCGGCATCCACTTCCCTTTTTTGTGCGTGTAGTAATCCTCAATAGCGACGCCCCACTCAGACAATTTGAGCACTTCCTCATCCGATAGACAAAACTTCTTTTGATCAGACGCAGGAGTCTGGATTTTCTTAATGGTCTTTGAACCTTCATGCGCATAAACAACCTTCGTCGCTTTTTCCCCAAGACGCTTATCTATAATGGGACTATAACCCTCGACCAATGTGGGCTTGAAAACAAAAAACTCATCCGGATTAACTGCCCCCTGCACGATATTTTCGCCAAGACCATAACTTCCCGTCACGAAAACCACGTTTGGAAAACCAGTTTCAGTGTCTAATGTGAACATAACCCCTGAACAGGCAAGATCGGAACGCACCATCTTTTGCACACCGATGGATAAATAGACTTGAAAATGATCGAACTTTTTTTCTGCGCGATAGGCGATGGCACGGTTGGTGAACAGTGACGCAAAACAGCGCTTGCATGCTGCCATGAGTTCATGGACTCCACGGATGTTCAGAAACGTTTCCTGCTGGCCCGCGAACGAAGCTTCAGGAAGGTCTTCGGCAGTTGCAGAACTTCTCACTGCCACGTCAAGGTCTTTTGTACCATACTCTTTGCACAACCGGTGATATCCTTGCGCAATTTCAACTTGAAGCTCCGGAGGAAACGCGCAACTCAAGATGATGTCTCTCGCACGCTTTCCCACATTCGCAAGCTCATCCACATCCTGCACGTTGAGCCCTCTGAGGGCACGCTTAAGGTCGTCAACAACACCGGACTTTTCCAAAAGATAACAGTAGGCGTGCGCGGTAATCGCAAAACCATTCGGGACACGGACACCTTTCTTGGTAAGATTTTGATACATCTCACCAAGCGACGCATTCTTCCCACCAACAAGCGGAATATCATCTATCCCAATTTCATCAAACCAAAGAACAAACTTTTCTTTACGTTCCATCATACCCTTTTTGGTTTATAAAGTGGTTACGGTTTATTTAAAACTTGTGATTTACTTTGGGTAAAGAAGTTTTTCTTGATCAATATGATATCCACATATCAGTGCATGAGACGCACGCAACCCTGGACTGTTCAAAACTGCTCTTAAAATATAAACTTCAAAAACGTCAAACTTCGTACACAAACTTCCTCGCACGCGCATCTCTGGCTCACGCACGGCAACAACATCTCCCGCATTTAGTACGTAAAGCCAAGAATGCCAATTATGCTTGTAACCCCAACTATTTTCGTTCAAACGCTCGGCAGGATTACGATTTCTCCAACGCGCAGCATACTCGTTGAGTTCATGAACACGAAAGACTGCTTGTTTATCTTTATCAACTGGCTCGCAGAAATAATCAAGAAAAGCATAGCTACTGTGAAAAAGCGGTCCATCTTTCACATTCAGAGGCTGCTCACAAGACTGAAGAAGTCTTTTCCCAGGAGTTTTATTGTAATGTTGCTTGAACGCAGTCATTTAACCTCACTGGTCTACACTGCGAAGTTGGTATGGTGGGCGTTCCTGTGTGCGCGAGCGAAGCGTAAACCCAAATTCAAGTAATGCTTTCGCATGCTTTCCAAGTTCTGCGCGTGCACTAATCGCAGGAGGCATAATCACTTTCTCTTCAAGCGCCGCCGCAATGAGCGTATTGCTTACGTACGCTCCCAACCGCACAAAATTTTTAGGTATTGGGTGAGTTTCCTTGTAATCATGAGCGAGAACCCTTGAAAGAACATACGGGCTTGCATCAGCAAACAGATTCGCCCAATTGTCTGGAAAAGAGACTCCTGACTTAATCACCATCGATTCTATTCGTTCACGAGCATTTTTTTGAAAAGGAACTGGCACAGTACCTTGTTTTAAAAAAAAGCCAACCAAGTCTGCTTCAGCATATGTTTGTTCGCGAACTGCCGGTGCAATAGATTCATAAAAAGTCCCAATAGGCACATAGTCACGCAATGCCTCAACGGGAGTGCGCAAGCTGTACAACATACGTGCAGTCATGGGTTTTTGAGACCTCAACCCGTTTATAAACCTTTCGGTACGTTATCACCTGAAAGTGATAATAAAGAAAATACCTGAAAATGAGCTATCCCCACAGCAAGCTGACGGGGTATTACGCTCATTTTCTCGACTGCGGTCGAC
>Ga0209542_10004326_pt1 | contig 29258 bp, 29 predicted proteins | sample RifCSPhighO2_01_FD_184028 | JGI IMG/M metagenome (GOLD analysis project Ga0209542, IMG submission 184028) | Soil microbial communities from Rifle, Colorado - Rifle CSP2_plank highO2_0.1 (SPAdes) (version 2) | ecosystem: Environmental > Terrestrial > Deep subsurface > Rock core/Sediment ... | reverse complement strand
AACAATGTTTTTAAAATCAATTGCGCGCTTAAAAGATATTTGCAATACTACAATTACAAAAGAGTGCATGCTGGGATTAATTACTTAATTCCAATGCAGGTGGTGTGAAGCTATTGGTTAGGATACGATCCTCAAAACCCTTGTTTTACAATAAAAAAGCGGCAAAAAGCCGCTCAAAAAAACCTTTGAAATGCTGCAACACCAACCATAACCACAAACATTATTAATAAGACCACACCCCCACATGCACCCAATGTCTCCAACCATCCGATCTGGTCAGATTCAAAACCAGCTACAAGGGGAGTATCCTCTTCTTTCCACATCTTAACCTCCCTTAATGATCTTTTTTAAAACTATCACAGTAATTTTTATAGTCAACGCAAATCCGCCCCGACATAAAGTCGGGGCGGATTTTAGTATTCTTTATTTTGTTCCGTTCGCCGATTTGATTTATCAAATCGAGAGTCCGCCGAAGCTTTAAGCGAAGGCGGACATTCGCTATGAGTTTCAGATTCTCATAAATCATTGCGTATCCAATTGGAATACACAATATCGACACAATCATCCCAGCTTTATGCCGGAAGATTATATTTGAATTACTCCACGAGCAGCTTCCGCTACCCGTGCCTTGTTACGACTTAGTCCCTGTCATTGAGCTTACCTTAGGATCCCTAAAGGGATATTTTGGGTACTCCCAACTCCCTTGACTTGACGGGCGGTGAGTACAAGACTTGAGAACGTATTCACCGCGGTATAGCTGACCCGCGATTACTAGCAAATCCAACTTCATGAGGTCGAGTTGCAGCCCTCAATCCGAACTGGCGACGCCTTTATAAGGATTGGCTCAGGGTTACCCCGTCGCAACCTGTTGTAGCGCCGATTGTATTATGTGTGTAGCCCAGGATATCAAAGGGACATGCTGACCTGGCGTCATCCTCGCCTTCCTCCCCCACTCGAGAGCACGAAGTGCTCTAACCTACAACTTACAACAAACAACTTACAACGAAATTCACTTTAATTTTGAATTCAGTTGTGGGTTGTCGGTCGTTGGTTGTGAGTCAGAGCGCGGTTCACGCGCTCAAATGGGGGCAGTCTCGCCTGACACTTGTAACAGGCAACGAGGGTTGCGTTCGTTACCCCACTTAAGGGAACAATTCAAATCACGAACTGACGACGGCCATGCATCACCTGCCCATCCGTCCTTGCGGACATTTTGAGTTTCCTCAAAACTTCGAATGAGTTTCAAACCCTGGTAAGGTTTTTCGTTTACCGTCGAATTAAACCACATAATCCTCTGCTTGTGCAAGTCCCCGTCTATTCCTTTGAGTTTTAGCCTTGCGGCCGTACTACCCAGGCGGATCGCTTAACGCGTTAGCTTCGCCTCTCAGAGGGTCGATACTCCGAAAAGCCAGCGATCATCGTTTAGGGCGTAGACTACTGGGGTATCTAATCCCATTCGCTACCTACGCTTTCGTGTTTCAGTGTCAGGAATGCACCAGTGTACTGCCTTCGCTTTCGGTGTTCCCCATGATATCAACGGATTTCACCCCTACACCATGAGTTCCGTACACCCCTCGCATCCTCTAGCTATGCCGTTTCCCCCGCGCGCCCCCGGTTGAGCCGAAGAATTTTACAGGAGACTAACATTGCCACCTACACACGCTTTACGCCCAGTGATTCCGGATAACGCTTGGGGCACTCGTATTACCGCTGCTGCTGGCACGAGTTTAGCAACCCCTTATTCATGGGCTCTTCAATAACTTAGTAGCCCATAAAAGATCTTTACGTCCCAGAGGGACTTCATCAATCACGCGGCGTCGCTCCGTCAGGCTTTCGCCCATTGCGGAAGATTCTCGACTGCAGCCACCCGTAGGTGTATGGCCCTTATCTCAGTGCCATTGGTGGGGGTCAGCCTCTCAGCTCCCCTAGCCGTCATCGCCTTGGTAGGCTTTTACCCTACCAACTAGCTGATAGCCCGCAGGCCACTCTGAAAGCGAATTGCTTCTTTGATGTTGCCATCACATTGGAAATTACCCCCCCTTTCGGGAAGCTATGCCCAACTTTCAGGTGTGTACCTGCGTATTACTACCCCGTTTGCCGGTGATGCACCTCGCCCCTACTCGGTGCTAACCAACAACAAACAACACACAACTAACAACGAATACGGAATTTTGTATTTTGTTGTCGGTTGTAAGTTGTCGGTTGTAAGTTGCATCGAACGAGAGTGAGATGCACCCCCTTGACTTGCATGCCTTAAGCACGCCGCCAGCGTTCATCCTGAGCTAGGATCAAACTCTCAATAAAAATGTAATAAACCTCAAAGAGTTTTTTACACTTTAAAACCCCGTTTGCACGGGGCCGAATCCCGTAGTCAATTTTGTTTTTACCAAAATCTACTACAGGACGAACGGAACAAAACAAAAAATACTAAATATATTCTTTGCGTTTGAGCGTTCGACCCTAAGCTCTAATAATCACTTGCCCGCTTAAATTTTGTTATACAAAATTTTCGGCGGGCTATTAATTTGGAATAGACTTAGAACTTACATTCTTAAGTCTTTTTTATAACAAAGTTGTCAAAGATCACACTCCGTCTTTTGGAGTGGACTATAGTATATACAGCAAAAAAGTGAAGTCAACCCCGTTAGATATTGTGACATTAATTCATATACACTCAATTCAATAATATAACTATAATTAAAATGTATGGGAATATAGGAGCATTTATCTAACGGGGTCAAGTTGGAATATTTCTAGTATATACGTATAATTATTTTTAGATTGAAAATTGAAGTTTGGGGCTCAAAAGGAATGGCTCTCCCGTTCTCCTTCCGAGAGCGTAGGCATGGACAGGACGGGAAACCTTCGAATATCCTTTCTGGCAAATCCAGAATAAGCAGGTATTTGCGATACCCGCGAAGACCAGTGAACGCTCTGGAAGGATCCTTCACTGGTTGGGATAGCGCCACTGATGTCAGGCTAAATTTCTGGACAGCAAAATGTGTGCAGCGAGGACAATTTGCAAGGCCCTCTTGCCAAAGGTAAGAGTAAAAAGAAATTTATCCTGTGGCTTAAGTTCCCCAAACTTCACCTTCATAAGACACCGCTTTGCGGTGTCTTTAATTTTAATAGCTCCCCCCTGTTCCTTCCCCGCCAGTATTTCCTCCTGTATTTCCGGTATTGCTTGTATTATCAGTATTTTCTCCAGGTAAAGTTACATTTATATTTGCTCCAGGAGTATTATTTTGCTCTTGCGTTCTTGGTCTTATTCCAAAAAACCAAATCAATGCTAATACCAAAAGAACTATGAGAACTCCGGCAATAATCCCCGTAGCAGGATCACTTGTTTCTCTTTCGTGAATTATTTGGGCCATATTATTAATTTAAAAATTAAAAATCAAAATTCAAAATTTTGAATTTTTACCAAATTGATAATTGAAAATTATAAATTAACATCCTGACTTTTTGATGAAGAGATAACTTAAGATTTCTTTTTCCGTAATTTTTCAAAAACGACCAAAAGCGGGCTAGCAACAAAAATTGAGGAATAAGTACCAGCTATTAAACCAATAAGGAGAACAAATGCAAAATCCTGAGTTGAAGGGCTTCCGATCAGGAGAAGTGCAAGTAGGGTCAGAAAAATAGTAAGTGAAGTATTGATTGATCTTCCAAATGTCTGAGTTACACTTCTGCCAACCATTTCCTCAAATGTTTCTTTATTTCTATACTCCTCATTTTTTCTTAAATTTTCTCTAACCCTGTCAAAAACGACTATTGTGTCATGAACAGAGTAGCCAAGTATCGCAAGAAGGGCTGTTATAAAAAGCAAATCAATTTCGGCTCCGGTAAAATACCCATAAATTATATATATTCCTGTTGGAATTATTACATCATGAGCAAGAGCAATGATTGTTGCCAAGCCATATTTCCAAGAAGAAATAGGTTTTGAGACCTTACGAAAAGCAAAAGTTATAAACAAAACAATAAGTAAAATTACAAGTCCAATTGCCCAGTATGATTTTTTCTTTAGATTTTCACTCACTACTGGTCCGACAGAATTAAACCTCTCCTCTTTAATTTGTAATTCTCCATTTTGGGATAGTGCATTTTCAATCTGGGATTTTTCCGCCTGGCTTATCTCACGCGAACGCAGAACAAAATTTTTCTCTCCTGACGGGCGCAATGAATATCCGCCAAGATTCAGGGAGTCAAGTGAACTTTTAGCTTCCTCAAGAGATAATTTTTCATTAGTGTAGGAAATTTCTAGTATTGATCCTCCTTTAAAATCTGTACTGTAATTAAGTCCGAAAAATATTACTGCCAAAATTGAACCGGCAATCAGTAAGCCAGATAAAATAAACCAAAATTTTCTGTATTTAATGATAAACATTTTAGTTGTTAGTTGTCGGTTGTTGGTTGTTAGTTAAGCCGCTCCCGAATAAAAATTTACTTGATTTACTTTCACTTTTTACATCTAAAGCAAATAAAAATGTTCTAGACACCGTAATAGCAGTGAACATTGAAATAAGGACTCCAAGACCAAGAGTTAGTGCGAACCCCTTAACCGCTGATGTCCCAAGCCAAAACAAAACGATGGCGGTAATAATTGAAGAAATGTTTGAGTCCCTGATAGAAAGCCAAGCACGTCTAAACCCTTCGTGTATAGCTTCGTGCAGATTTTTACCTCCTCGAAATTCCTCTTTCATACGCTCAAAAATAAGAATGTTGGCATCCACTGCCATACCGATTGAAAGGATGAATCCAGCGACTCCGGCGGCCGTGAGGGTTACTGGTATCAATTTAAATACAGTAAGGGAAAGCAAGACATATAAAACAAGAGCAAAAGAGGCAACTACCCCCGGCAAACGGTACCAAAGTATGAGAAATATGACAGTCAGAAGAAAGCCAGCAACCCCCGCTTTTACTCCGGCGTTCAGTGCTATCTCGCCTAAAGTTGCGCCAACTGTCTGTGTGCTAATTAGTTCAATTGGTACGGGAAGCGCTCCGTAATTGAGATTACGAACAAGGGTTCTGGCTTCCTGCGCGCTAAATTCACCTGTTATCTGAGCCACACCATTTGAAATCTCTTCTCTTATTACAGGCAAAGATATGGGAACTCCATCAAGGAAAATCCCCAGTACTTTGCCAACATTTTCTTTTGTAACTTTCGCAAACAACTCTCTGCCTTCAGAATTAAATTCAAGAGAAACTTGCGGCTTCTGTGTTGTTGGATCAAATTGTAGTTGTGCCCGCTTCAAAAGCCTCCCAGTAATTCCTGTTTGAACAAACAAATTATCTATTGACGATGAGGCAATCTCTTGTTGGTTCATTTCCGATATGCCTTCTTTTTGCAAACGGAATTCAAGAAGCGGTGTCTGACCAATGAGCGCAATAGCTTTATCAATATCCGTTACTCCTGGCAATTCAACAATTAGTCGGTGTTCTGGATTTCCTGAAACAAATCCGGCACTTTCAATCTGAATTAATGGTTCTGAGACTCCAAAAATATTTACTCTACGTTCGATCACATCCTTAAGAGCATCCATTGATGAATTTATGTCGCCGGAAGCAAGCTTTGAAACGTCGGCTTTATAAGTCAGTTCCGTACCACCCACCAAATCCAGACCAAATTTAAATTGTGGTTTTTTTGCTATAAAGAAAAAATATCCAAGCAAAAGTAGAAAAACTAGAATTATTGCACTTCCTATTCGATATTTTGTCATGAAGAAAGTATAGTTATTTAGATATTTTTAGCAAATAAAAAGAGCTCTTGAGATTAATTCAGAGCTCTTGGTCTAAAAATGCTTGGGGATTTAAATTGCTTAACCACTCATCATATTCAGAAGACAGAAGAACAATAACGTCCTTATGCATGAAAAAAGATGAACCACTGATTTGGCCATACCCAACTTCCCATGAATGATGAGTAAATTCTTTTCTCTCTTCATCATAATGCCACTTCCAGTGAATATAAGGTACGGCAAGAAAAGTCCCAGCATTCCGTATTATTGGGTGTAGTAAAGGAAAACTCATGAAGAACGGCTTATCCCTCCATCCATTCCAAATTGTTCCTGGAAAGAACAAGGAGTATGGCCTCCAACAAACTGGAATCTGATCTTGAATTGCTATCAAGGCTTGAAGATGACGTTCTCCCAAAAATGTGGGAGCAATAACCTTTGCTTGCTCCAAAAAGTTTTTTGCTTCTGATTGATATTCATTTGGATTTCTTATGATTTCTGCAAGTTGGATTATAAGTGAACCTTGTGGCTCTTTAACATCTTCCACAATTGTCCAAGAACTTTCTGGAGGTCGCAGATCAGTAGTATCACTCACATTAATTGTGAGTTTTGGATAATGATTTTTCATTTATCTCCTTATGGTTAGAGTAGTCATTTTCACTTCTTCAGAACAGCGAACAATTCGTTTCCATAACAAGCGTTCGTTGTTGCGGCGAGATCTTTTGTTAGACATTCAGAGGGAAATACATCACCATGCATTTCACCCCCCGGAAGTTTCTTGTAAGGCACGTGAATCACACCTATCCAAGGTTTGACCAATGTGCCTCCGAAACAAACACTAAAACCAAAATCCCCGTATGGATCGAAGTCACATCGATCTATGACAAGAGGAATAAATCTTTTGTCGAGGTTAATGTAACCTTGCCGTTCAAGAAAATTAATTCCTTCTCGAACAGTTCTGCCTTTGGATCTTAGAAGACAGATTTGGTTGACATCTACCTCTCTGATTGAAAGAGAATGTTCGTCCTGCCAAGTAATTATCTTTGATATGTTTGTACACCCGTCAAAGTAGATAACTTTATCCCTTACCTTGACAATTTTCGGCAAACCTTTCAACGGATTGCCGACTCTTTCAAGAAACATGGCAATTCGTGTGTTGTAGGTTTCAATTTTATGCTTCCAACGAGCATGACTCTCTTCCTTTTCCTTCTTCACCCGACTACGGTATTGCTCATACTCAGGTGATGCACACCAGGCAATTTGTGCGGCACGCGTGTGATGAGCCGACTCTTCATTTCTCCTGTTTCTTTCACTTTGCCTATATCTCTCAATTCTGGCATCCTCGTCATAGAAACCGAATGGACCAAAGTTAATGCGACCCATAATTCCTCCTAGATTTTGTAAAAGAACGTAAAAACACCACCTCGGAATGAGGTGGTGTTGGAAACGCAAATGCGCCCGGAAGTGGGCGCATCGCAGAGTCAAAACATCTTCCCTCAAATGAGGTTGGATTTCGCACCGTTTCGTTTTACCGAATGGTTGCGGGTGGAGCTTCGGGCCAAAACCCTTAACATCTCCACTCTCTGGATGCATTATTTAATGTTTTTAAATCTAAAATAAGTTTACTCCTACTAATTTATTTGTCAATCGGCTAATTCGCACTTGTCCCGTAGTGAGCTTCGCTCTACTACTGGGACGAATATGTCCGTTTATATTTGCTTATTTGCGACGTAGAGCGAGCGAAATCCAAAATTTATTTTTTGATTTCCGAGCCGAGGAGTAAATATGAATTTTCATATTTGCGCAAATAAGTATATAGTTGAATTTAAAAAATCGCCATTAAGGCGATTATTTCCAACTATTTATTACTCTTAATTCTCTGCCTTCTGAATCAATCTCTGCAAGCTACTTTTGATGAACACTTCTATTTGGAGTCCTACCCTGATGACCGCGTCTTGAAGCACTTGATGCTCTACCATAAACAGCTTCGTTTGCCTTGAACATAGCTTCAAAATCATCTTTTGCTCTAAACTTCAATGATGTAGGAACTTCTTTTCTTTCACCAACTTTTACTCCTGCAGAAGCTAAATACCTTGGTGCCAGACAACAAGCCAATCAGCCCGAAATCTCATGATACCTTTCTACCTTATCTATTTGTACCCTACCAAATTAAAAACTGATTGCAATAAATTAAAATTTATAATCTATCGGCTAATTCGTACGAATTAGCCGATATAGAAATTTAATAGCTGTTCTTTATCCTTCGTCATTCGTCATTCCTAATTCGTTATTTCCTCTCGTCTATATTCCCGCTCGTGACAATAGTACCTGTAAAGTCCTTAATGATATTTTTAAATCGAGCATTAGGGAACGGTTCTTTATATAATAAAGATCATAAGAGAGTTTTTTTCTCGTCTCTTCGGAATCTGGGGCATGATGCGGGTGCTCTTGGTGATATATCTGCGCCCAGCCAGAAAGTCCTGGTTTGATTAGATGCCTAACATTGTAATAAGGAATTTCTTTTTCGTAGAGTTTAACGAGAGCAGGAATCTCCGGACGCGGGCCAATCATTGAAAGATCTCCCACCAAAACATTCCATAGTTGAGGCAACTCATCTATTCTTGTTCTCCGTATAAATTTACCGGTTCTGGTCGGCTCAGGCGATTTCGCAATACCTCCAGGATCATTATGTATCTTTAAACTTCTGAATTTTACAACTTTGATAATTTTATTATTTTTCCCCAACCTCTCTTGAATAAAAAATACTGGTCCGCCATCTTCAAAGAGAATTGCGATAATAACAAAAGGATAAACAATCAAAGAAATTACTCCCAATAAAACAGCAAGAATAAAATCCATTACGCGTTTTATAAAATCATAATTTTTTTCAGCTGAAACAGAAATGTTTTCAAGAAACCAGCTGTATTTAACGAGTGAAAGAGGAATCCTGTCAAAGATATCTTCATAGACCTTATGCATGTCAATAAATTTAACCCGTGAAAATATGAGGTTATACAATTTAGGTAGAAGCGGTTCTGCCTTTTCAGACTTAAAATCCACGGCTATAACATTAACGTTTTCAGTATATACCCTCTTAACAATCTCTTCTTGAAAATCAAGATTTGAATCTTTCTCCAAGTCAACTGAGGAAAGAAAATAAATTCCATACCGACTGTTTCCGTTCACCTCTTTTTCAAGCTCATGCATTTCTTTACCACTGCCGATAAGAATAGCGTTTTGTTTCTTTTTGAATTCAATGATCGGAAAAATAAGATTTCGCCATGCCACAAGCAAGAGGAAAGAGACTATGAGATAAATAAAAAGATTTGTTTTAGGTGTAATGCCGAAATATGGAATAAGATAAAAGAAAAGAAATGCGATTGCGCAGTTAATAATTTGTGACTCAAATACAAGGGAACCGATTTTACTTTTAAGAATCAGGGTATGTTTTTCGTACAAGCCTGCAATATAAAAAACAACAATCCAGACTGCAAAAAGAAAAGTAAACGGGGTGCTGTGAGTGTTGAATAATTCAGAACTGGGTATCTGCCAATAACGAACAAAAAGCATCACCCACAAAGATGCATAAAAAATCAAAATATCTCCTAGGAGAAGAATAAGCGACTCCTGTCTGTTTTGTAATCTAAAAGACATATTTGAAGTTCTTATATATTAGTTAAAATGGCGCCTTTGACAAGTAAAACATATAAAGAATAATGAATAACGAATGACGAATAATGTATCAGGAATAAAAAGAAAGAAAATCCTTTTTATGATAACAAAGGGTAATTTCGGTGGCGCCCAGCGCTATGTTTTTGATTTGGCTACAAATTTACCTAAAGATAAGTATGAATCAGTTGTTGCATTAGGTGGAGGAGAGACTCTTGAAGAAAAATTAAATGCTGCCAGTGTAAGAACAATAAAAATGCCTTTCTCCCAAAGAAATGTAAACATCTTCAAAGACATTTGGGCTTTTTTTACTGTTATTAGAATCCTGAAAATAGAGAAAACTGACATTCTTCACTTAAATAGCTCTAAGATGGGTTTGTTAGGAGCAATTGCTGGCCGCTTAACCGGTGTAAAAAAAATAATATTCACCGGTCATGGTTGGGCATTCAAAGAAGAAAGAAATATTATTTCTAAAATCTTTTTTGCATTACTTCATTGGCTAACAATACTCCTCTCTCACAAGACTATTGCCGTATCCCTAAAAACAAAGGATCAGATTAAAATCTTCCCTTTTACAAAAAACAAAATCATTTGTATTCACAATGGCACAGCCACCATCAATTTTTTGGACAAAAATGTGGCTAGAAATAAGCTTATTTCAGGAAAAGAGAATCTTTTGTGGTTGGGTACGATTTCAGAGCTTCATAAAAATAAGGGTTTAGATTTTGCAATTGAAGCTTTCTCGAGAGTCGCAGGTGAATTCAAGAATACAATTTTTGTAATAATTGGAGAGGGAGAAGAGAAAAAAAATTTGGAAAAGAAGATAAATGAGCTAAATCAAGAAGAAAGAGTTTTTTTAGTTGGGTTTAAGACTGATGCAAATCAATATTTAAAAGCGTTTGATATAGGGGTTCTTACCTCTAGACAAGAAAACTTACCATACACACTTCTTGAAATGGGATTAGCGGAATTGCCAATCATTGCTAGCTGGGTTGGCGGTATTCCGGAAGTAATCGTAAATAGCGAATCAGGTATTCTTGTTCAAAAAGGCAGTGTTGAGGAAATCGAAAATGCCATGCGTGAACTTATAAAGAATGAGGAGAAAAGGAAAGAACTTGGGAAAAACCTTAGAGAGAGGGTCAGTGAAAAATTCACTCTTCAAGATATGATAAAAAAAGTAATTAACTTGTACGAAACAATCTGAGAGTTATAATTAATCTCATACCATGACTACACTCGAACACCCCCATTGCAGAAAATAGCCAAGACAATGAGGCTGAAGCAAAACTTTGCACTTTATGCGGGGAAAGTGTACCTGTAGAGGCATTTGATAAACACCTTCAAGAAGATTGTGCTGTGGCAAAAATGCTAAGACAAAAACCACCCGGTAGTTATTAAATATTTTTTTGGTTTTTTTAATGCAAAAATTATTCGTATCCATTAGTAGATTCGAATCATTCGTATATTAGTATATTTATTTATTCTATCCCCGGTATTTCCTGCTCTATTGCTTCCTTATGCGTTGCAATACTGTATTTTCTCATCCCCATAAGAATCCCCAATGCAAGAAATTCCGTAGCTAAGTGACTTCCGCCATAACTCATGAATGGCAGTGTGGTGCCGGTTATTGGTAAGACTCCCAAATTCATCCCAATGTGAATAATTAAGTGAGTCATAAAAAATATTGCAACACCCAAGCCAAAAAAAGTTTCAAAATTACTCCCTCCTCTCATTGCCTCTTTAAGTATCCTAGAGATAAGAAAACCGAATAAAACAAAAATTACCGACACTCCGACAAATCCCCACTCTTCAGCAAAAGCGGCAAAAATAAAATCAGTTTCGTATTCAGGTAAAAATTTCAATTTGCTTTGCGTACCATAGCCAATTCCCTTGCCGAGAATCTCTCCGGAACCGACGGCGATTGTTGATTGATAGGCATTGTAACCGGCCCCATGAATATCAGTAAGAGGGTTTATGAATGTAACTATTCTTTGCTTTTGATACGGAGCAAGGACAAGCGACCACATAACTGAAAAGCCGATGATTACACTCAAAATCACAGCTGCTAGGTGTCGCTTGGAAATTCCTGAAACTAAAACCATACCAAGCCAGATCAAAAAAATAATAATAGCGGAGCCAAAATCGGGCTGAATAAGAACAAGTATAAATAGGATAAATGCATAAAGTCCTGAAGTTAAAATATGTCTCACATTTGCTATTTCAACGTGCCGACGACTGAAATATTTTGAAAGAAGAAGTAAAAGAACTAGTTTAACCGGATCAGAGGGTTGGAAAGAGAAACCGCCAAGATTAAACCAACTTTGAGCGCCATGTACCGCTTTTCCAACAACAAATAAAAGTAACAGAAGTGCAACTGAAAAAGAAAATAATGCCACAATAACGGAAGTTCGCCTGAGAAATCTCCAGTCAATGTTTGCAGCAACAAAAAATACCACCACAGAAATAACTATCCATAATGACTGCCTGCCAAAAAAATGATCGGCAATTTGAGCCTGAGGATTGCCTTCGGGGAGAAATGAGTTCATTGTTACTAGGCCTGCGGCAGATAAAAGCAGAGCGCAAAAAAACATCTTCCAGTCTATATGGGAAAGACTTTTATGACCCTCTTCCAAACGTCCCCATAAATCTTTAATCAACTCTCTCACAACTTGGGAATTATATTCGGGGGATAAATACGCGGTATTATCTCAATAGAAGCGGCTTTCCTCTCACATATTTTCGTAGCAATTGATTTATATATATTTGAAAGATCTTTTGCAGAAGGAGCAGAATAATAATCCTGCGGCTCTGAAGCAACCTGCTTGAGAAATTCTGCATTTATATCCTTACCAAGCCCGATTGTAAAAATCCTAGTGCCTTGTGACTTCGCACTCAATGCTTGTTGCTGTGCGGATATTTCCGGATATTTTATATCTCCTGATTTTAGAGGTCTCGTTGCAACTCCGTCTGTTAGAAGAACAATTATTTTTACTGAGCTTGATATGTTTTTTGAAGACTGTAATTCGCTTTGAGAAACATTTATTGCATCAGAAATGTTTGTCTCTTGCACTCCGTCAGTATGAATTTCTAATTTTGAAATTACATCTTTTAATACGCCGAAATTATTGGATAAAGGAAAGTCAGCTGGTTTGGAAGCTGAGGTTGCAAAGCTCACAAGTGCGGCTTGATCTTCTTTATTAAGAAGATCGACAAAACTTACAGCGGCACTTTTTACATCTGTTAGTGGCTGCGGCGGGTTACTGCCAAGAGAGCGCATTGAACCAGAACGATCAAGAGCGATTGCAACATCTACCAGATTACTGCATTCAAATTGCTTTTTAACAAAAGGCATCGGCCAGGTGAAAACTATTGGTTTTCTCTCTCCTGGAGCAATATTTTCAACCAAAGTTCTTGATGCACCAATCGCATTTCCAGCACTATCTGAAACAATTGCTACAAGTTCAATATTAGAAATCTGTTTTGAAGAATTGTTGGTTACTATTGCTTCAATCTTAGGTGAAGTATCTTCTCCAATTAATGGCTTGTTTTCTATGTCAATTTGCGCAAATGGCTCAAGATTTTTTACCCAGACTAAATCAGAATCAAAAGAAAAAATTGCTTTTGTTGGAGTCCTCTCTCCAGTTGTAAAGTTTCCCTCAAAAATTGCAAATGTCTGTCCTCTTGGGATAAAAGTTTCGCCTTTTCTTTCTGTTATTAGAATTCCGGCGCTGTCATAAAGTTTAAATGTATAAGGAGCTGATAAAACTTCAGCCGAAACATTCTGGTTATCAAGGTATGCTATTACACTATAGAGACCTTCTTTAATTCTAAAAATTCTCGGGTCCCAGCGTGCAATCGGCTCTCTAACTTCTGCACTACATAAAAGCCTGCATGAGCCACCGCAATCGACGCCCGTCTCATCTCCGTTTTGAGATCTGTCAAAACATGTTGGCTTTTGGTACACAAAAAAGTAAAGCGGCAGCCCTATAAAAATTATTATCAGCGCCGCAAGAATTCCAAAGTACTGAAGTTTTCTTTTAGTAGCCCAGTCCATCCCGTTATTTTATCAGAGAAATTGTAAGTTGTTCTATATAGAAAAACCCCCGCAGCAACAAAGCTACAGGGATTTCCACAAAGAACAGCTAGCTGGATAATCGAGTCTCTCTCCATTCACGGACCATGGTCCAGATCGCTGCACCAAATATCATGTGCGAAAAGTCCACTAAATAATGGAGAATTCCGCCATTCATATAACTCATACCAACCATTCTCTCGATCAGTACTATGGCGATAGAACCGAGTAAAAACGTAAGTAGAATCTTTACCATCTAATCCTCCTCTTGACCTTTGGCCGGAATGGGTAGGTTACATGCTGAAAACCGAATGTGAGACCGACACCAAGACTCCGTTGGCTCCAAGCATTGCGGCGCCGCTGATAAACCACTCGATCCTGTCATGAATCTCGTTGTTTATCTTATCGATGTCATGTTGCTCGTTCAGCTCCTTCAGGTCGCAGTAAGAGTTGCACTCAAGCTTGTCATGACGCTTGATAATCGCAACAATGCTAAGACACTTCATGCTTCCTCTGGCCTTTGGCCGGAATGAGTAAGTGCAACTATCAAATTCTGTGAAGTGAGGGCAACCTAATTTTTCTTGGTTGCCTCTCGTTATTATCGGGCGCCTGTAATCGGCTTTACGTGAGAGGGATGCTGTCGGAGTATGCGGTTTTAGTGATACGCAACCAAAGCCGTGGTCACGTAGCTTATCTCCGTATCCGTCACACTTTTTCGGCGTGCGATAATTTATGAACAAAAGTGGTTTTTCGAATTCCCACTTCACAGAATTTGAATCTTAGAACATTATACTATGGGCAATTTAAAAAGTCAACATTTATTAACATTTTATACGATCGTATGAAATGTTAACAACTTAAAAACAGCTCAATAAAGGCGTATGCCACTCTACGGGGCTTAATCTTAGGATAAATTTGAAAATGTTCAGTGCTTTGTGTTGGCAGCTACCTACTCTCCCTTTACAAGTACCATCGGTACTACAAGGCTTAACTGCCGTGTTCGCCCGAGCACCTTTCTGTACTTAACATTTGTTCCACACAATAGACGTGGCAGCTACCTACTCTCCCCTTGCGAGTACCATCGGCACTACAAAGCTTAACTTCCGTGTTCGGAATGAGAACGGGTGTGACCCTTGCGTTAAGCCACCACGACTATTGGATAGAACAGAAAGGTGAACGGGTAAAGAATGCTTGTCCGTTCAAATTTTGCATAGCAAAATTTGTTCGGAAGAACGGGTGAGAAGCGAATACTTGGAGCTTCGCAAGACCTTGAACATCTTAACAAAGATGTGAAAGGTGTACAGCGCCTGTAAGGCGGGACCTCTGCGTCAAAGAACCAAAACAAATTATTCAACTAAAATATATTATATTACTGAATGAAACACTTTGATGTGAGTGCGACAGAAGCTGTCGCACTTATGTGGTAGCGACTACTTGGTATGTTGTGCAAACTAGGACTTCTTGCTACAACATCTGGCATCAGGAGGTTGTTACTCCCCATTCCTAACCCGGAGATATGTGCCTCGCTAGCCATAGATAGGGTGGATTTATTTGCACTTTAACCATCACCCCAGATCTACATACCAAGTAGTCACCATACAAAAGAACTTGTGGTGCAAGCGGCTGGCGGGACTCGAACCCGCGACCTCTGCTCTTCGGAAATGGACCTGAGTTTCTCTTTCGAGATTCAGATACCCGCCAAGGCGATTGTTCATCTCCTTTAAGCAGTGCTCTACCAACTAAGCTACAGCCGCATTGCCGAACTTAATTATTATTACGTTCCAAGGACACGGAAGGATTCGAACCTTCGAATTAGGATTTGCAGTCCTACCCCTTAGGCCCCTCGGTGCACGTGTCCAAGCACAGGATGGGAGTTGAACCCACAACCGCCGGTTTACAAAACCGGTGCTCTGCCGGTTGAGCTACCTGTGCGAATCCTTGTCGCCTCACGTGACTATCACTTGCTACCACACTTTGATTCGCATTGGCTTTGCGAACAGGAAGTGCCCTGACTTAAACAGGGACCTTGAAGCACAAGAAACCCACATCAAAATGTTTCATTTCAAATTGTCAAACAACACCTTTCGACTTAGCTCAGGGCGTGAAATCAATTAATTCCACGTAACAGGATAAAGACTCGTTCGGATTAATTTTTGAAAAACATGATAATTTTCTGGTGAAAATTTCTCTGCTCGCGCCAAAGCGCTGTGCAAGATTTTCCAAAAACTAACCCTCACTCGTTACTAACGGTTCATTAATTTCGGCGCATTAGTACTCCTCGGCTGAACACATTACTGTGCTTACACCTAGAGCCTATCAACGTGGTCATCTCCCACGGGCCTTAGCGACTTCTCATCTTAAAGTTGGCTTCCCTCTTAGATGCTTTCAGAGGTTATCCATTCCGAACTTAGCTACAGAGCATTGCCCTTGGCAGGAACAGCTCTCACACCAGAGGTTCGTTCACTCCGGTCCTCTCGTACTAGGAGCGAATCTTCTCAAAAGTCAACGCCTGCAGTAGATAGGAGTCCAACCTGTCTCACGACGGTCTGAACCCAGCTCGCGTAGGATTTTAATTGGCGAACAGCCAAACCCTTGGGAGCTTCTTCACCCCCAGGATATCCTGAGCCGACATCGAGGTGCCGAACTCCACCGTCGCTATGGACGCTTAGGTGGAACTAGCCTGTTATCCCCGGGGTAGCTTTTATCCGTTAATCTTCCGCGGCGTCTAATGCCTACGGTCGGTTCACTATGCTCTGCTTTCGCATCTGCTCGGCATGTACGCCTCACAGTTAAGCTCTCTTATGCCATTGCACTATCGGCACGGTTTCCATTCGCGCCTAGAGAACCTTAATAGACTCCTCCGTTACTTTTTAGGAGGAGAGCGCCCCACTCAAACTGCCCACCAGATACTGTTTCTTGCCGTTTTTGCCGGCAGGGTTAGAAAATACGCCAAGCAAGATGGCTATTTCACTGACGACTCCATGGCACCCAAAAGCGCCACTTCAAAGTCTCACCACTATGCTACGCATGCAAAACGTATTCTCAATATCAAGTTACAGTAAAGCTCCCGGGGTCTTTTCGTCTAACTGCAGGTAACCGGCATCTTCACCGGTATTGTATTTTCACCGAGCGGATCCCCGAGACAGTTCTCCAATCATTACACCATTCGTGCGCGTCGGAACTTACCCGACAAGGAATTTCGCTACCTTAGGACCGTTATAGTTACGGCCGACATTCACCAGGGCTTACAACGGTCAGCCTGCAATCTTGCGATCACAGACCGCCATCGTTTGACCTTCTGGCATTGGTCAGGTGTCACCCCCTATACATCCTCTTACGAGTTCGCAGGGAGCTGTGTTTTTGGTAAACAGTTGTCAGAGATACTTTTGTTGCACCCGCACACCAACCTTGACATCGATTTCATCTTGCACGAAGTGCAATGTCAAAGTTGGTGTGCGGGAAGCCTTATTCCGAAGTTACGGCTGCTTTTTTGCCGAGTTCCTTGGGGATTTCTCACTCGTTCGCCTTACTCTTCTCGAGCAGAACACCTGTTTCGGTTTGCGGTACGGTTTTTGCGATACTGAAGCTTAGAGATTTTTCTTGGGAGCCTGCTTTGTTTGATTTGCCCTGGCGAACCAGAACATTTTCACTGTGCTTGAATTCCCCATTTAAGAGAGTGTCCGGATTTTCCAAGACACAATTCTCACACCATAAGCGCAAATCCAATAATGCGCCAAACATACTAGACTCCGTCATCCCATCGCATATCGCAAAAGTAAAGGAATATTAACCTTCCATCCATCGGCTGCGGCTTTCGCCATTACCTTAGGACCGACTAACCCTTGGCTGATCTACATCGCCAAGGAAACCTTGTTCTTTCGGCGTTAGAGGTTCTCACTCTAATTGCGGTTACTTGTGCCAACATTCTTACTTCCACACGCTCCATCATGACTTACGTCTTAGACTTCACAGCAGAGTGGAATACTCTCCTACCACTGCTTCAGCACGAATGCTGAAACAATCCTCAGTTTCGGTACATAGCTTAGCCCCGATTATCTTCGGCGCAGAGTCTCTATCTAAGTGAGCTGTTACGCTTTCTTTAAAGGATGGCTGCTTCTAAGCCAACCTCCTTAGTGTATAAGAGACTCCACCGCCTTAAGCGCACTTAGCTATGATTTAGGGACCTTAAATTGAGATCCGGGCTGTTTCCCTTTTGACCAACGGAGCTTAGCCCCCGCAGTCTAACTGCCATGTTTTTGACTGTGAATATTCGGAGTTTGATAGGTTAAGCGAGCTTTCGCCCTGTCTTAACCTTCCAGTGCTCTACCCTTCACAGGAACACATGACGCGAACCCAAAAGCTCTTTCGGAGAGAACCAGCTATTACCAAGTTCGATTAGCTTTTCACTTCTTACCACAGGTCATCCGATAGTATTGCACGGCTAACCGGTTCGGGCCTCCTGCAGCCTTTCGGCTACATTCACCCTGCCCATGGCAAGCTCACTTGGCTTCGGGTCCCGAGCACTATCCACCCACAAAAGTGGAAATCGCTCTATTAAAACTCGCTTTCGCTACGCCTTCATCCATAACGGACTTAGACTAGGAAAGTGCTCGGACTCGTTGGCTCATTCTTCAATAGGCACGCCATGACGGTTACACTACGCTGCGCTCCGTATTCCTTAAAATCAAAATGTAAAAAGTAAAATGAAAAATTATTGTGTCCCACGTTGCGGGACTCCACAATTTTGATTTTTAAAATTTAATTTTTGAATTTAAGGTTGCACGAAATGCAATGTAGTGCAACCGCTCTGACTCCTTGTAGGCATATGGTTTCAGGTCTATTTCACCGCCCTCACCGGGCTGCTTTTCACCTTTCCCTCACGGTACTAGTTCACTATCGGTCTCTAAAAGTATTTAGCTTTACCGGTTAGTTCCGGCAGATTCCTCCGAGCCATTCGTGTCTCGAAGTACTCAAGAACAGAAACAGAAAAGATGTTTTATTTTCGCATACGAGACTATTACTCCCTCTGGTAGCGCTTTCCAGCGCCTTCTGCTAATAAAACATTTAGTAACTCTTCCCCCAATTTGGGATGTTCCTGTCTTACTACCCCGCGCAACTCACGGAAGTTCGTTGCAGTTTATTTTAACTGCATCTTACCTCTGTAAGGTGCACGGTTTGAGCTTCTTCCTTTTCGCTCGCCGCTACTAAGGAAATACTGTTGCTTGCGCAACATTGTTTTCTTTTCCTCCGGGTACTGAAATGTTTTACTTCCCCGGGTGCGCTTCCCGACTAAAATGTCGGGATGTCCCGCAAAGCGGGACGGGTTTCCCCATTCGGAAATCTCCGGATCAAAGGTTGCTAGGCACCTCCCCGAAGCTTATCGCAGCCAAACTGCGTCCTTCATCGCCTTTTAGAGCCAAGGCATCCACCATACGCCCTTATATTAATCCACCAAAATTTTTCACCCGCCAAAAATTTCTTTGAAATTTAGGCGAGCAAGCAAAAATTTTGGTGGGTAAACCGCTATAAGAATATTACGAATCTTAATCGAATAAACAAAAATAAATTCGTGTCATCCGATTTAATTCGCCTATATTCGTGTCTTTATCCTGTTATATGAAATCAACTTACCCGCCTAATTTTTTTAAAAAAAATTTTGGTGGGTTCGTTTTCACATAACATGTCCATGTGCATTCTACAATCAAATACACATGAACTTTTTTTGTTACTTGTCTACCTACAACACCGAAGACCCCTCCCCGCTCTTGCGAGGAAGAAACGGTAATGTGGCAGAATTTAATTGTCAAAGAACACTATGACAAAAATTAAAGCGCCGTTCCAAAACGGAACGGCGCTTTAATATAACAAAAGTTACAAGCTTCGTTTCCGCTTTATATTGGGCTTAAGATTATTCGTCATAGATTGGGTATTAGTATACTTATGCCCGTAACACTGTCAACATAGAGAATTTTCATTTAAACCTTAATAAATTGGGGATAAAAACTGCTTGCCCGTTCAAGTTTTGTTCACCCTAACAAGTTTTCTGAAAGAAAACTTGTTAGGGCAAGGACAAAAATTGTTCGGGTCAAATCTAGTGAGGTGGGGAAAATATGTTGAAAAATAAACATAAAAAATCCCCGAACTGTGTATGCACTTCGAGGATCATTTTTCCAAACTAACGCCTTGTAGTATCCTTCGCAACTCTCGGCTTGTGATCAACCCAAATACCATAGATATAATCCCCCGGATATCCGTGCTGACTGGCTTTATAACTACCCGTTGTCTGACGCTTTTCGATCCTCCAACCAGGAAGAATTTCGAGGTCAGTGTGATCCACCTCAAATGAACCTAGCAATTTAAGGATTTCATTCGCACACCCATGGGGCGTACCGGGTCGCTCGATTTGAAGATATGAGCGCTTCGCAGTATTGATTTGCACAACGTCAAGATAGTTGATTACACATTTTTCATCAGGGAGAGGTTGTGCTGTTGGCGGAGAGCAAGCAGCAACCAGAGTGAGTACTAGAAGAGTGTAGAATCGCACAAAGCCTCACAGATAAATGTGGTCAGTTATGTACTACCAAGTATTACATACAGTATCAGAGTTATAAAGTCAATGGTAGTAGTTTGGTATCAAAAAACCGCCCTGAGCTTATCGAAGGATGGTTTTTTGGTTATAGAATTTAATGTTCTATGTCTTATTTCCTATGTTCTGTCATTCATCTCACTTTTCATCTTAGCAATGAAGCTAGCTGCTGCATCTTGTCCGCCGAGCCCAAATGAAAGTCCTATTGCAAGGGACAAAGCAATAATGAATCCTGTGAAAAGTGTCTGGAAGAATGGACCACCGATTCCAAGCTGAGCAAGTGCGATAAGAAAAGCAAAAACCCAAATTGCCCAACGAGAAACTGCCCCAAGCATCCCCGCTGAACGGATTTCAGCAGCGCGAGCGGAAGCTGTGACTGCTTTTTGAACTGCCTCTCCCAATACTCCTGCGACAAGAAGTACAAGTACTGCCACAATTACCTTTGGAAGGTATTGCAGTACAACACCCTGAAGGAAATTATTTACTTCTGTAAGCTGTAATACGTCAAATGATGCCACGAGGAAAACCAAAATTATGAACCACTTTACCAAACCACCGACAAATGCTCCTGTATTGAGGTTCATTCCTCCTCTGTGCATTACCTCATCTGCTCCAGTCTTTTTAAGCGCCTCGTCTACGCGAATTGACTTAAAAAGCTGAAACACGCCACGGCCGACAATTGTTCCGATTACCCAACCAAGAACAAAAATAATTACGGCGATGACGATATTGGGCAAATATGCCACAACTCCAGCCCAAAGATTTGTGAAGGAAGTTGAGAGCGCACCGCCCCAAGTATCTACAATCATGTTTTTAACTTAATTCTTAATAATGACCTTTTAAACCTAATAATTTCTCCATAATCATTATACCATCCTATTTAAGCCATAAAATTAAGGTGTGGAAAAGTATTTTTCTTTGGGTGCCAATACTTATTGCTCAAGAAGCTCACGGTGCTTGCGGGACATATCAATCTGCAGTTCATTTATAAGTACCTCTACCTCTTGTTTTTCCGTTTGATCTTTCACGCCCCACCCAAGCATGTACATTTTTGTGGCCATATCATCCCACTGTAAGCCCACATTTGGTTTACCTAGGATACTTCCTGCTTTTTCAATCCAGCCTAAAAGCTGGGTCTTTATCTCAATGTCTATACTTGAAGCCTGAACTAGCTCTCTCCAGAGCTTTACAATTCCTATAATTTTTCTTTCTCTTTCGTTAACTTGCTGAGACTCTGGGAAACCTTCACCATCCATATTATCCATAGCTTTTCTAATTAACTCTGGGTCAGTCATTTCCTTCTGGAGATGTCATTCTTTAAAATTACTTTATTAACTTGTATAACCTTTCTGGTTATTTATTCCAAGATGCTAAATCACTAGCACTTACTCGTTTTGTTTTGGGTAAAGGTTGGAGCTTTGATGGGGATACGTCTAGACCTGAGATTTCTTTCTTAACAACATACACCCTTTCGACGGGGTCAAAATTAAAAACTTTCCATCCGTCCTCTATTTCACCCTCCCCATCTGGGGAACCACCCTTCACCCGTACAACCTCATTAATCTGAAAAACCCTTTCACTTGATGGCTCTCCTTCTTGTGTTGTCATATTTTAAATTTATTTTATAGACTTTTAATCCCGACGCACTTTGTGATCGGGACCCCGATTTACTGCATCGGGGCTTATAACTTTCTTATATCACCCCCATCTTATTCACTATCGTCTCATGCGGGTAATCTAATATGTCTCTTATGAGCTTGTCATAAAGCCCGAGTCTATATTGAAAATCAGGAGTTTCAAATACAGCATATCGCAACTCCCTCCCCATCTCTGACTCAATTGCCCTGATTGCCCCCTCTACCATTGCCCGCTTTAAATGATCTCCTACAACAAGTAAATCTACCCTGCTTTCTGGATCCTGAATAAATACACCCGAGAGAACAAGGAGCTTTAAATTACCGCCCTTGCCAAGTTTATGGGCAATTTCTCTGGGATTAAGATGATTTACTTTAATTAAGAACTGTTGCAAGGGTGTCAGAAATTCAAAATTTTTATTCAAAACCCAGCCATTTGTTTTAACTTTTTTAACAACTTTTTTATTACGAATTTTTTTAATTTCACTTTTAAAAAAAATCTTTCTTTTTATAAAGTGCGCCTTTTCCAGAGAACTAAGCTCTGAACGTGTCCTTTGTAGATTTTCTTTTATTTTTTGCGAAATTTGAATAGCATCAAATGCTTGTTCCGGATTAAAAACAAATAGCTTTATTGTTTTTAATTTTGCTTCTCCCCCGAATAATTTGCTTAGATTTTCTGACATAGAAATACTTTGTTAGTAATTACATTACCACTCTATTGAGCTGCTGAAAAGATATTTATAGGCTATTGACTTTGATATTTTATATGCTAGAAAATTATTGGAACGATTCCCTCCCAAAAACCAAAGGAACTAGACCATGTCGCAAATTACCGAGCAGGATGCGAAGTTACCTTTCCACGAAACGCTTCTGGAAGCAATCAAACAAGCATCTACAGGGCAACTTCAAATATTGACGAAACTCATCATGACAACCAAGATCCTACAGTATCATGACGAGATCTTCGCTGCCTGGGACCGGCGGCGCCGAGAGCTGGGGTGGTGGCAGGGGGATAGTATCCCAGTAAGAGCCAGCCTCCTCGCGCAGAAACAGGCGACAAGCGAGAAGAAGCCTGATGTTGAAACGAATGTTGTCACGCTTGATGAACTTCAGTTGGAGGTTAAGATACTTCTCGCTATTCTCATAGAGGATAGTAAGAGCCATTCGCTTGATTCCTTCTCACAATGGGAGAAAGCTCTCAATAAACAACTGTTGAAAGTGAGTATGCTCATCTCGAAAGTTCTCGGCAAGTAGCATTTATCGTATCACCAACCGCGCTTCCCTTCCCGGGAGCGTGGCTTTTATTTTCTACACTAACTAACATTCCAACATTCTGCAGAATGTTGGAATGTTAGTTTACTTTTGACTTTATAACTTTTAACTTTCTACTTCAGTGTAACCTTTCCGCCAGCCCCTTCCACTTTTTTCTTGAGCTCTTCCGCTTCTTCCTTTTTCATATCTGTCTTCAGCATTACTGGCGCGCCGTCAACAAAGTCCTTTGCCTCCTTGAGGCCCAGACCAAGGGCTTCTTTTATAACCTTAATCACTGCAATTTTATTTGCGCCACCATCAGTTAATTCAACATTAACTGTGCTTTTCTCTTCTTCTTCTGGTCCAGCCGCTGCGGCGGGCGCAGCGGCAACAGCCGTTGCAGAAACCCCAAACTTGTTCTCGAAGATTTTCACTAATTCATTGAGATCAAGTACTGACATCTTCTCAACTTCTTCAACTATCTTTGAGAATTTTGCCGGTACACTTACTTCTTCTTTTTTATTTTCTTCTTCTGCCATAATATTTTTACTTATTAAACTTATTTAATTTCTTAACTTAGCAACTTCGTTCAACGCTATTACAAAGCGTTGAACAGGACTATTTATAATATTCACAAACTTCCCATGCAGCACATTAAGCGTAGGGATAGACGCTATCTCCATCATAGCCGCTTGATCCATGAATGAACTGTCAAAAATACCTCCGAGGATTTTGAGATTCTCCGGATTTTTTTTCTGGAAATTATAGATCTCTCTTGCTGGAGCTACCAGATCCTCCCCCCACACCAATGCAACTTCTCCGGGAAGCACAGGGCTCTCACCTTTAACCTGGCTTTCCCCAAGAGCCCTTGAAATAAGGGTCTTTTTGGCAACAAAGTATTTTATTCCAATAACTTTTAAATCACGTCTAATTTGCGTAATTGCTCCCACTGTAAGTCCATGAAAATTCACAAACACAAGTGATTTTGCCTCTTTCACAGCACTTTTAACTTTCTCAACAATCTCTTTCTTTTTTTGTAAAGATATAGCCATCGAATTTTTAACGAACGTAGTGAATATATGGATATCATATAATTGGTTCACTCGATCTAAATGAAAAAATTTTTCATTTAACTCTCGCTGCCAATCATAAAAATCATCACCCTGTGAAAATTATATTCACTCCCGTTCCTTAATTTTCTAACAAAAATCGACCCATAAGGCCGCAAGAGTTGCGCAATCATTTATTGATTGTGTGCCTCGGCGAGCTTGTATTTCAAGGCGCCTTCGCGCCGCTCACTGTCTTTGGCCTTACAGGTTCTAGTCTACAGATTTTAGATTTAGTGTCAAATATTATTTGACAAGAGCAAGGTTGGGTATAGGATTGCCGTAGAAAAATAACCATTACAGGAGGGCTCAAGTGTTCACTCATTCGTGGCCTTGGTTGTATTTAGCTTCAGGTATCGTGAGTTATTATTTGTTCTACTCGAATGCAGCTGAAGTAATAAGACGTCTGCCAGCCGAGGCGCAGGAACACGTACTTTGGAACACAGAGACTGCTGTATGGAGGTGGATGTTGATTAGAGAAAGGGAGATAATCAAATTACTCACTTTTGATTTCTTTAAAATCCACTGCCCTTGGAACAAGCAAACTAGCATTAAATATCGGGTGCAGAGAGCAAAAGAACTCCTACAAACTATGACACATGAAAAAGGTTGGACCGCAATGGATTGTGACAACCCCGCACTACAGGTACAGATCGCAAGAGACTGCTTCGAAAGTAGATTTCGGTTTTGGGGCACAGAAACGACGGTTATGTTAAGTTGCCCAGTAAGGGTTATTCTTTTGGTTCTTCTCTCGACCCTCATTGTTGTGGTAGCTTTGTGCCATGATTTGCGTTACATGTTTACTTCACGATAGTGAATACTGCGAAATATAAATAATTCGCAGTTTTTTTATAATAAAAAAACCGCCTTATTATAGGCGGTCTACTAAAAAATTTATTGGTAAAAACATTTTCAAGCGTGCCTGTGCTTTCTCGCGGATTTGTCTGATCCGTTCGCGCGTAACACCCATTCTTGAAGCGATGACTTCAAGAGTCACAGAATCCTCACCATTGAGGCCGTAATACATGATAAGAATCTTTGCTTCACGTGGAGAGCAGTGTTGATATATGAGACCCAGAATATACTTCCTTAAATCTGCGCTTTCCCACTCTTGATGCGGATTCTCTTGCGCTTGATCGGGAAAATATGAGTAAATTGGTTCATCGTCTTTTTCTCTTTTCTGCGCATCCAGACTAACACTGGAATTATCTTCCAGTAACAACCTTGCGTTCTCTTCAGTAATTCCGCACAATTTAGCAACTTCAATTAGAGTCAAATTTCTACCAATCGTCTTGAGAGCAGTCTGCTGGATACGATTAATCCGAATCCGTTCGTTAGTTTTATTCAGCGGTACTCTGACTGGGTGTCCTTGCTCTCCCAAAATTTTATAAATTGATTGCTTAATCCACCAGACAGCGTAGCTGATAAATCTGACTCCTTTGCTTGGATCAAACTTTCTAGCTGCTGTAATAAGCGACTCATTGCCTGAATTGACCAAATCTTGAAGTGAAACTCCTTTACCTTGATATTTTTTAGCGACACTGACTACAAAGCGAAGGTTATGTTCTACTAGATTGTTTCGTGCTTCTTCATCGCCACGAAAAGCTCTTGTTGCAATTGACCTTTCTTCTTCTCGCGTAAGGAGTGCTATTTTTTCGATCTCTCTGAGATAGAGATCGAACGACGGGCTTTCTTCGTTCATGATCTCCTCCCAGTGATTGTGTATTTTAAACCTAATTAAGAACTCCTCTGCCAGTTATCTTCTTCTAAAATTCAATCCAAGTCAAACCCTGTAGTGAAAAATGACATTAGTTTTAAGCGCGAAAGCGCAGTCATTTTCTACCAAGAGGCCAAACTCAATAAAAGGTATTAAACCCTAGGGGAAGCCCTGGACCCTTTGCATGCTCGCTTTGCTCGCAGGATTCCGCAGCAGAGCTGCGGAGTATTAAACCTTTTGTTTCGACGTCGCTCGGATGCTGTGAGAGAACACTCTCACAAATCTCTCGCTCGTCGAAATAAAAAAACCGCTCATCATTTGATTTGCGGTTGTTGTTTATCCAATGAATTCATTCTGTCTCTGACCTCTTCATAAACTCTTGCCTTTGTGTAGTGAAAAAAGAACCAAATTCCCCCCAAAATCACTCCCCCTGTTCCGAGGTTTTTCATGAGCTTCGGACCACCTATAGCCAGAAGCAATAAATCTATTCCAGCCGTGATAACTAAAGCTCCAAGTAAAGCAACGAGTACAATGTATGCAGTTGGGTATTTCATCATGAAAGAATCTTTCTTTTGCATCAATCACCTCTGTTTTTTCTATTAACACACTAATAAAATAAATTTTATTGTCAATAAATGACCTCCTCCCCGCACTTGCGTGCGGGGTTTCCTGCTAAAGAAAAAAGCTGCCATTTTTTGGCAGCGAACGAGAATCAAAACGGTAGATCATCTCTCCCTCTCGTATGTTCTAAGTATTTGCTAAGGACTTTTTCAGGCAGTTGTTCTGCATTCTGCGGAATTTCGGGGTTTGGGATAAAAACTCCTCCCGCCATTTCTGCTCCAGCTTGCACTCCTCTCAGGAATGTTCTTAGCGTTTCTTCACTTGGTAAAGTTTCATGCCAAGTACCATTCTGATTTTCTAGAACAACATTGAAGACATCGATCGGCGGATCAAGTGGCACTTCATATTTTATAATGGAAACCTTAAGCCCTGTTTCACTCTTTCCCATTCCTTCACTACCGCCGGTTCCTCCACCCATTTTATCCCCCTTGAGCAAGGTACATTCCAAACAAAATTTACTCTTTATATTAGTAAAGTCAAATACAAATCACGGAGGATTGATACGGAGGATAGTCCTCCGTGATTTGTATTAAAAAACTACCGCCAACGCGGTAGTTACTCACAATCACAAAGTGTAACTTGATCACTCAAATAATGAGCAATGTGGAGTTTACCACCCTCATCACGAATAGAGATTTGAGGAAACTTGGTTTCGTCTTCAACAGTTCCGTGTACCACCAGATCTTTGCCTATATGTACGCGAGTGCCGAAGGTAAATGTTTCTTTATCCCGCCAATCCTCAATCTCGTCGTCCTGCAATGACATTTTAGGATTTTGGATTACCAGAGATACATGATTTGGGGTACATTCAGGACAATAGATTTCTACTATTTGCCTCTTTTTGCTGTTTCTTTCTCTTCTATCTTTCGGATGAACCCAGACCCAGGGCACACCTCTATAGCGGAATAAGATGACTTTATTGTGTTCTTTGCATCTCCACTTTCCATCTTGACCACAATAGCAGAACTCCTGAAGCCAGGTCGCTTCAGACTTAAGAATCCACATATTTCCTCCAGCCTGATCTAAACTCAATATATTTAAAATCCACTTAAAGTCAAATCTAATAGTGAAAAGTCTAAATCAAAGGGTAAAATAAGATGCGACCGCTTTCTTATTTTATCTATACTTCTTTGAAGAACCTGACAAATAAAAATGATGCCTTTGGGCATCATTTGGTTTTAGTTTGCAAAAGCTCAGCAATTCTTCGTACTTGTCTGTACGCTTCCTCTCCCCTATCCAAAGAAGTAAGTTTCCAGAGGTCAGTACAACTAACATCTACTGAACAGCGCCATGAACTCACTTTATGCACTGTATCAAAAAGATGAAACAGTGAATCAACCCTGCTTGATCTGAAGTAAAACCATGGGTTTGTTTCTCCATGACCCGAACAACTCGAGAAAGGTTTGATTCCTGGAATCCCAAACATCGCAACAACTAACGGCACACACTCCGGATCTCGTTTGGGATCTTTCAAAAAAGTTTCAAGAGTTTTTCCGCCAGCAAAGCCTTCCGAGCTTGGAATTTGCTCATACTCCTTAAGAGAGAGCACTCTGTTACAAATATCAAGTGACTCCTGGTAAGATTGCTCTCCCAGATTCCTTGATTCAAGAAGAAAAAGTTCTCCACCTTCTGGCGCACACTCGCAGACCCAACCATAACGATTTGAAAGATGAGAAATAAGAAGAACTGACTGGATTGATTGGGTTCTAAACCAAATTTTAAATTTAGTCTTCCCATGGCCAGAGCAAAGACAAAATACTTCAATCTGAAGTTTTGTTCCTAAAGCATTGATAATCGGGTGGTTTTTACATTCATTTTCCAGACAACAAGCCATTTTTACCTCCAACTTTTTCTACCTGTAAACTACTTGAAATTGTTAATTAGTCAAATTAAAAAAGCGCAATCAAGAGCGCTTTGTACTTATTCTTCGAGGCAATATGATGCTATGCTGCCGCGCAACTTCCTCAATTGTTTCATGAAAATCCGCGGGGCTCATGTCATTACCTACAAGCCCTGGGGCCCATGTAAATGGATTTGGGTCTTGGGCAATAATTGCATCAAACTTTTGCACACTGAGGTGAGGATGAGGTCTGCTTTCCTCTTGATTCACCTGTCCCTCATTGGGAATCAGATATACCACATCAAGTCTCAAGTTCACATAACCTTGGACTTGCCCAACCTTTGATTTCCTTACTGAAAGCATTGACCAGAGGCGAATGAGAAGATCACAATCTGCTGTCAGAATCATCTGCTTGGTTTTTCGAATAATTGCAGGGAAGAAACCCATAAGACCATGCTCTAATTCAAGGTAATAAATATCTTTGATCTCAAATCCTTCCGGTGGATTCTTTCGAAATTCAAAAAGATTAAGCGGAAGCCCACTATCATCTACCCTTTGAACAGAACTTGTGCGTGAAGCAACTTTAGCTCGCTCATCAGCAAGCGTGCGTTGAACAGCAGCTTTTGCTACTCGCCTAGTTACATGCCCCGGCCCATCTGGGTTATGTACACAGTTGTTGCAGAGATTGGCGCCGCAAACAAGTGAAATGGCGTCTTCACATTGGCGCACAGCGCGCCTGCCACATGAGACACATTCGAGGTGTTCATGTTCAGTACACCAACCATTATCGGTTGGCTTTCCGCAAGCTCCTCGCCAAGGCAAACCAAACTGACAGGGTTTGGTTTGGGGCATTTCAACTGTTGCCATGTTGTTATCCTCCAAATTGAGTTTATAAGATCTACTTCTAGCAACACTATAATTAAATATTATTTAAATGCAAATCCTGAAGGTTACGTGTATTCTGACATTCTGCAGAATACCAGAATGTGTGTAAGTGTTGACGAATCAGGTAAAAAGTGTAGTG
>Ga0209542_10004323_pt1 | contig 29273 bp, 26 predicted proteins | sample RifCSPhighO2_01_FD_184028 | JGI IMG/M metagenome (GOLD analysis project Ga0209542, IMG submission 184028) | Soil microbial communities from Rifle, Colorado - Rifle CSP2_plank highO2_0.1 (SPAdes) (version 2) | ecosystem: Environmental > Terrestrial > Deep subsurface > Rock core/Sediment ... | reverse complement strand
CACGTCGCCAGGCAACACTCAGTAGATGAAAACCTCGCGAGGTGCTTCGACTCCGTCCTTCGTCCGCCATGGGCGGACTCGGACTTCGCTCAGCATGACGTATTCTTTTTCGTGCATTGTGGGGCTTAATCCGCTGTAATGCATTCAATATCCAATTTTCCCTCTCTTCCTGCTTTCCCTTCCATTATTTTCCCCTATACTCTGCCCCAAAGCTATGGCCTCGCACCCACGGAAGTTCATCGCACAACCAACCGAGGAGGATTTAAAGAAATTCCCCGCGGAAATTAAGCATCTCGTTAAAAAGGGACGAGAGCAGCGCTATGTCACGCATCAGGAGGTAATGACAGCGATTCCGGATGGCGAACAGAACATCGAAATTTTGGATGATGTCTACGAGCTCTTTATGGGGCTCGGAATCGAAATCATCGATGTCAAAGATTCACTCATTTGGGATAAGAAGCAAAAGGGAGGAAAGGACAGCGAAGAAGAGAGTGATGATTTGACCCATGTAGTTGCAACTGCTGGTATTCCCACAGACGAGCTTACGAAGGATCTTCCGAAGGATGAAGCGAAGAAACGGAAGAAGGAGCGAGAGGTTGACCTCTTAGAAATTTCGAACGACTCCGTACGCATGTACCTCTCGGAGATAGGACGCGTGCCGCTCATTGATGGGAAAAAAGAGGTGGAACTCGCACGCAGAATCCGCAAGGGCGATGCTTCGGCAAAGCAGCAGCTCGCCGAAGCAAACCTGCGCCTTGTTGTTTCCATCGCGAAGAAGTACATCGGCCGCGGACTTTCGTTCCTCGATCTGATTCAGGAGGGCAACATCGGTCTCTTCCGTGCGGTGGAAAAATTCGATCCGGAGCGTGGATTTAAATTTTCGACCTACGCGACGTGGTGGATCAGGCAGGCGATCACCCGCGCAATCGCAGATCAGGCGCGAACAATTCGTATTCCCGTCCACATGGTGGAAACCATTAACAAATTGACACACACGCAGCGCCGCACCGTACAGGAACTTGGTCGCGAGCCGACGGTGGAAGAACTCGCGGTGGAACTCGGGATGGATGTGAAGAAAGTCCGTCATATTTTGAAGATCAGCCAAGACATCATCTCGCTCGAAGCTCCTGTGGGATCGGAGGAAGATAACACCCTCGGAGATTTTATTGAGGATAAGGATGCGGTCTCGCCGTTTGAAGCGACGAATAAGCAGCTGAAGAAGGAGAGCGTCCACGAGATGCTGAAGTTTTTAACTCCCCGCGAGCGCAAGATCATCGAAATGCGATTCGGGCTTGCGGATGGCATCGGGCACACGCTCGAAGAAGTCGGGAAGGAATTTGGAGTGACGCGCGAGCGCATTCGCCAGATCGAAGCAAAAGTATTGCAGAAGATGCGCGATCACCCGCGCTCCGCCGCAATCCGCGAAGACATCTCGAACGAAGAACTGCTACAAGCATTGCAGGGAGCAGGATTCGGCGGGAGCTCGATCGGAGCATTCGGTCCCCCTTGTCCCTTCTGCCAAAAGGGAACACTCATCGAAGTGCCAAATCCAAACGGCGAAGGCATGGTGGAGAAGTGTGATAGCTGCGCGAAAGTGGCTGGATAAACAAAAGACGCAACGACAGGAGGGTTGAGGGCTGCCCAGAAAAAAGAACCCCAAGCGGTTAAGCTTGGGATCCTTCGAGAGGTGCTGGCGGGAATCGAACCCGCGACACTCGGCTTTTGACACCGATGCTCTACCAACTGAGCTACAGCACCGCTAAAAACAGCATATAGACATGAAAAGACGCATCAAGCAATTTCTCACCAATATGTTACGATCTCATTCGATGCCACAAGCCGCAAAAGTCGCTTCCATAGGGCCGAAAGTCACTCAAAAGATTCGATCAACTCCAGCATTTGATGAGTCATACCAGAAGTTAAATGCCGCACAAAAAAAGGCGGTTGATGTGATCGAAGGTCCCGTGATGGTGATTGCAGGACCGGGCACGGGGAAAACACAAACTCTTGCAATGCGCGTCGCCAATATCCTCGCAAAAACTCAGATGCGGCCAAGCAACATCCTCTGCCTTACATTTTCGACGAGCGGCGCAAAAGCCATGCGTGAGAGACTTCGCAGCATCATCGGGCCGGATGCCTACGGCATCACGATTGATACTGTGCATAGCTTTTGTAATCACATCATTCTAGAGCACCCCCACGTCTTCGAAGATTTCCGCGCCTACGAACAAGTAACACAGATCGAGCAGCTAAGGATTATGCGGCGATTGATGGAAAAACTGGGAGTGGGATCAATCCTCGGGAAACCGTCGCTGGAACACGATCGCGCTTCCGCAATTTTGAACAGAATCAGCACGATGAAGCGCGAGGGAATTTCACCCGATGATCTTGCCAAGATCGTCCCCGAGTATCGCAGCGAAATCGAAACCACAAAGAGCGGCAAGCCGCGTGATCAGAAATCTCAGTCATACAAAGATGATCAAAGACTCGTGCAGCAGTTTGAGGAATTCATCCTCCTCTACCGTGGCTACGATGCGGAGCTCAAGGAGACTCACCGCTATGACTACGCCGATATGATCCTCGTGGTGATCGAAGCGCTAAAAAGGCATGATTGGCTCCTCGCAGGACTGCAAGAGCGTTACCAGTACGTTCTCGTGGATGAGTTCCAAGATTTAAACGGCTCGCAAGCGCGCGTCATTGATCTCCTCACTCGCTCTCCCATAGAAGGAGAAGTGTCGAATGTGTTTGTCGTCGGTGACGATGATCAGGCGATCTACAGATTCCAAGGAGCATCACCTGCGAACATGCTTCACTTCCTCAAACGGTTTCCGAAGGCCACGATTATTTCGCTCACCGAAAATTACAGGAGCGCGCAGGAAATTTTGGATGCGGCGGCACAGGTGATAGAACAGAATGAGGAGAGATTGGTGAGGAAGGTGGAGGGGCTATCGAAGGATTTGAAAGCTCAAAAAGTACGTCATGCTGAGCGAAGCGAGCCACAGCGAGCGAAGTCGAAGCACTTCGCGAGGTTTCCATCTACTGAGAGTAGCCTGGCGACGTGCTTCGACTCCGCCCCTCGACAAGCTCGGGGCTCCGCTCAGCATGACGTGATGAAACCAGTTTTCCTCCGCTATCCCGCAATCGAAAACGAGCGCGCAGGCATTGCGAAAATTCTGAAGGATGCACATGAATCCGGCATTCCATGGACCGAGATGGCGGTACTCTGCCGAAGGAATGAAGAGCTCACGGATATGTACGAAGTTCTCCACACGGCAGGAATCCCCGTTATCCTCACCGCGAATCAGGATCTGATGCTCCATCCCGAAGTGCGGGAAGCAATGTTGATTATGCAAGCTGTTGAGCATCTCAATCATGATGCAGTCGTGAGTGCGGCACTTGGCTGCAAAACCTTCGATTGCCATCCTGCAGAGCTCGGTCGGCTCTGGTGTGCACTGCGAAAAATGAAACATCAGGAATCGATCACCCTGCGAGAATTTCTCCTTTCGCTCGGTGAGGATCTCCCCCTATCGATCAAAAATGCGTACGACCTTCTTGAATCATTGAATGCCAGAAAAGATTCCATCACTCTCCCCGAGCTCCTCGAAAAGATTCTGAAGGAATCCGGCCTCCTCCCGGCGCACACTGATTCCTCTGCGGATCCACGAAGAATTGCCGGCCTCCATGCATTCTACGATTACGTGAAGAGCCGCGTGTACGAAAATAAGGGGCTGACACTCACGACGCTCCTCAGCGATCTCGATCAATATCTCACAGAGCGAAGTCTTACGCTGGAATACGCAGTCCCCCACCTCGTTTCGGATGGCGTGGAGCTGATGACTGCGCACGGTGCAAAAGGACTGGAATTCACACTCGTGATCGTGCCGCATCTACGATTTCGTAACTGGGGCAACAATATTCGCGGTTCGCTCCTCTCGCTCCCTGATCATTTGATCCTTGGGATCGAAGCGGAAATTGAAAAGAATGCAAAGCAGGAGGATGAGCGCCGATTGATGTACGTCGCGCTCACGAGAGCGAAAGAGCAACTCATACTGGCATTTTCCGAGACCTACCGTTCCGGCGACGAGATCAAAGATGCAGAACCATCGGTATTTATTGCAGAAGCGGGAGACAAAATTGAGGAATGTACTGTTCCGCCGGAACAAGTTCCAGCACCGCTCGAAACGCTCCATATGCCGGGAATCATTGTTGATGATGTTTTCCGAGTCTTCCTCTTGGAACGGCTCGAAGATTTTCAACTCTCGGTCACGGCACTCAATACATTCCTGCGTGATCCCAAAGAATTCTTGTGGGCGCATCTCCTGCAACAGCCGCAGGCCAAAGCGCCACACCTCTCGTTTGGAACCGTCGTGCATGCAGCATTGGAGCAGCGAAACCTCGCATGGCAGGCAGGTGAAGAGTTCGAGACGAGTGATCTTGTCGCCGCGTTCGAGAAAACATTGATCGAAAGGGAAGTCTTCACGGAAAAGGAACGTGCACACTTCCTCCACCAAGGCCGCGAGCTCCTCACGCGTTACGGTGAGGAAACCGCAAGCGACCATCCAATTATCCTCACGGCCGAGCGCGCGCTCATCGCACGACTCATTGATGCGAACGGAACGAATATCCCGCTCTTTGGAAAAGTCGATCGTATCGATCTTCTTCAGAAAGATGGCCAAAACTGCCGCATCATCGATTACAAAACAGGGAATCCAAAGAAGACGCAAGAAGCGGTACGAAAAGATGAAGGGCTCTTCCGGCAGCTCGTGTTCTATAAATTGCTCTGCGACCTCTCACCATCATTTAGCCACACAGCCACGCTCTTCACGCTCGATTTCCTCGGGAACGAGAAGGAGGGACGCCGACTCATCGATTTCGAAATCACGGCGGAGGAAGCGGCAGAACTCACGGAACTCATCAAAAAAGTCTGGGGAAAAATCGTTGCTCTCGATTTTACGCCGCTCGTAAAATTGTGATGATCGCTTAAGAAGAGCTACGTCTCCAAATGCATCCGTAGCTCCCGGACTGCTTTTCCGCGATGACTCAGTCGATTTTTTTCTTCGATACTAAGTGCGGAGAATACTTTGGAAAATCCATCTGGCTTAAAGCATGCAGAAATCGGGAGACCGGGAAGATACGCCGCTTCCAAAGATTCTGTGATGATGCCATCGCAATGGCCATGAAATATTTGAGGCTCCCCACTTTCATCAATGAGCGCAATCACACAGGTGAACCGAGCGCGTTTATTCGATTCTGTTTTCATACGATTGAGGAAATAGGTGATCCATTCTTCATCGGAAGCCATGGGACCCGCCCCCCAACGACGGGTGTGAATGCCAAGTTCATTCTTGAGCGCTTCGACCAGAATCCCGGAATCATCGGCAATGGAGAAGATTCCTGATGAATCGAAGTAATACTGCGCCTTCTGGATCGCATTCTCCTCGAACGTATCCATCTCCTCATGTGGAGGAAGAGGGGGATAAGGAAGATCATCAGGCGTGAGGAGCACGATCGGAAGATCGGCAAGACATTCCTTGATTTCGATGATCTTGCCTTTGTTTGATGTTCCAAGAAGGTACGTTCGCATACACTTATTGTATCCCAACATTATGCTGATTCCGCGAATGGAGAGGAGTGCGCCTACAGAGTGTCGCTGAAAAATCGCGGAAGAGCTTCATCGAGCGAGAGATCGCCATCCAATTCCTTTCGCTTCCCGCCGATACGGTACGTCTTCTTCATGCTACGAAATGTGCCCCACGGGTAAAACTTTCTCCATCGCTCTTTTCCAAGTGTGCTCTGGTAGACGAGAGGCTTCGTGTTTCCTTGATCATCCACCTCCACGCGCTTCACCACTGTGCGCGTTTCCGGATCAACGTACACAAGATCATCATCGTTGTATTCGACTTCGTCACTCATAGTTTAGGAGAAGAGACGGGGTTCCTCGGGCCCGCCTGGAGCGGGAGGCGGAGGAGGTGGCGGCAGATCATCCATGCGACGCTCCAGCGCACGCTCGAGCGAAACGGATTGATCATCAGGGTGGTGGAAAAGTTCCTGCACACTCCGCCGATTCTGCTGCTGTACGCGGAGGAATGCATAGAGCGATGTGACGATGCTTCCAACAAGCGTGAGGTAGATGCCAAAGCGAATCTGCATCTGCGATCGATCGAACGAAATATTCGTGAGTACAGACCACACGAGTATGGTGAGGAGCACGCATTCCAAAGCGACAATGAGCCGCAGAAGATCTCGCAGGGAGGACTTCATCAGCGGATACCCCATGAGCGGAAAAAGCGTCAGTCCGAGGATGAACGCATGGCCGAGGAAAATAAGCAGCCCGATGAATGACGTATAGAACTCGAACCCAGACCACACCGCAGGCTCCCCAAACCACTCGCCTCCAAACCACGGAACGAAAACGGAAAGTGCAGCCAAAAGCGACCCTGCATTAAGGATTTTCTCCTCAATTTCCAGGTACCGGAGCGCACGAAGGAGGGAAGAGCGCGACATGCAGAAATCCTACCACAATCAGCCGTATACTACACCCATGCGAATTGCCATGGATACCCGCGAGGCGCATTCCACAAACCCCACCGGCAAGGGGCTCTTTACGAAGAATATTCTTCTGGAACTCCAGAGAAGAAAGATCCTCACCGAAGAATACTCAGGCAAAGGGTGGCGCTGGCATTTGGAAACTTCACAAATGGTGCTTCAAAGTAAGTGCGATCTCTATTTGAGCCCCACAAGTTTTATTGTCCCGTGGCTCCTCGGTAAGAAAGTGCCAGTCGCAATCGTGATTCACGATCTCATCGCGTTCGAACGATCCCCACATAACCGAAAAGCAAAACTGATCGAGCGCTTGCTCCTCCCGCAGGTACTCACGACCGCGAAATACATCTTCTGCGTGAGCGAAGCGACTAAAAATGAGCTCATCGAGAAATTTCCAGCAGTTGATCGATCAAAGATTTCCGTCATCTACGAAGGACCAACACTGGTAAAGAGAGAATCAAAAAACAAGCAAACGAACAAACCGTACATCCTTTCGATCGGCACTCTCTCACCCCGCAAGAACCAATATCGACTCATTGAAGCATTTACAAAACTTCCCCTCGATCTTCAATCAAAAACAAAACTTCTCCTCGCAGGAAGCAGAGGATGGCATGATGAAGAAATCGTCGATCGTGCGAAACATACGCCGAACGTGGAGTGGCTTGGCTACGTGGCAGAAAGCGAAATGACTGAGCTCCTGATGCATGCGACACTCCTCGCCTATCCATCGCTGAAGGAGGGCTTTGGACTTCCAGTGCTCGATGCGATGGCAATCGGTATTCCCGTCCTCACATCGAATGGAAGCAGCATGAAGGAAATTGCAGGAGAGGCTGCAATGCTCGTCGATCCGACATCGGTCGAGGAGATCGCCACAGCGCTCGAAACCATGCTGACGGACGAGAATCTTCGATCAGCCCTCAGTGCAAAAGGGAGAGAGCGATCAGTGCTGTTTTCATGGAAAAGAACCGTAGATGTAATGCTGCAAGAACTAAAAAAATCGATGTAGAATACGCTCCCCATGCCTCTTCCTTACTCCCGCATCGCGCTGACCGCCCGGAGCGATTTTGAGAAGAAAGAAGAAATGCTGAATGACATTGCGGAAATAGTGATTGAGTCTGGAGCAAGTCTTGCAGTGGACGCAGAGCGGTGCGATTGTCCATCTCTGAAGAAGTACGAACGCTATGCGAACCTCAGAGGATTTGATCTCATTATCGTCGTTGGTGGCGATGGAACAATTTTACGAACCGTGAAGGAAATGGAGGAGTTTTCGGCAGTGCTCCTCACGGTGAATACTGGCACGATCGGTTTCCTCTCGGAACTTTCTGCGGATGAATGCCTTGCGGAAATTCCTAAATTTCTTGCGGGGACCGGCCATGTCGAGGAACGCGAGATGCTTGCGTGCACCGTCATGCGCAACGGGAAAGAAATCATCTCCGAACACGCACTGAACGAAATCGTTGTCAGCCAAGGCGCAATCGCCCGCCTCATTCAATTAAAAACAACAATCAATGATGTGCCATTCACGACATTCCGAGCCGACGGCATCATCATTTCGACCCCGACGGGATCCACAGCCTACAACCTTGCCGCAGGCGGCCCCATCCTCCATCCCAGCTCTGCGGAAATTATTATTACACCAATTAACCCGCACACGCTGACTCAAAAACCGCTCGGCATCCCCTCTCGCTCACATATCACCGTGGAAGTGCTCCACCGAGAATCCTCGCATGAGGATGTAAGGATCAGCCTCACGATCGACGGACAAACCCACCACGAAATAGCCCGCGGGGATCGTGTCGAAATAACCACGCACAAGGAACGCATCCGTTTCCTCCGCAGAGAGCATGATTCTTTCTACGAAACATTGCGGGAAAAACTTGGCTGGGGAGAATAGTGCGGCTTCGTTCGTCTAAGGCGGACGAGGCCGACATTCGTATTACATTCATGATAACTTGATATAAAAGCGCCGATAGCATTCGATGGTGAACGCTTGCGTAAAAAGCAGTGTCGGGAGGAACATCGCTCGCGAAAAATTATCGCGATGGATGAGTCCGCGCACTTCGTTCGTAAACAGGTACACAACGAGGAGGAGAATAAACGAAAGAATTCCCCACAGAATGGAAGGATGATCGAGCAAGAATCGGAGAGGATTCCGCCATTCAACAGAGAAGAGCAATACGCCAATGATGAAGATCGCCCACCAGTGAATGCCAAATGTCCCAAGCGCAAAGAGTTGCTGCACGAGAAAAGGGATAGCCTCAGGATGCAATGCAAAACTTCCTCCATGCGCAGAGAGGTTAAGTCCGCGAACAAGCGTGAGGATGGGCCATGGCGCAGTGAGAATAATCGCAGGAAAAATGCCGTAACGAATGTTATCCCCAATCGAACGAGTACGAAGTGCATGGGCAACCGTGATCATGAGCCACGGCAATACGCCAAAATATAATCCTTCATATTTTGTCCAAGAGGCTGCTGCAACAAAGATCGCAGAAAGAAGGAGATTGGATCGATTACAGGAGGAAAGCGCTTGATCGAGGAGCAACGCCGAGAGAAGCACATAACCGACAATATGAATATCTCCCATTCCCTGACGAAGATGAATCGCAACCAGTGGAATGCCGGTGAGAAGCGCGAGGACAAGCGATGCGGAAAGTAAATCTCTGCTGCGGTATACGATGTAAAAAATGCTCAAAAAGGTCGTGAAGGAAAGGAGGAATGTGGCGGTATTGACGACTTGATCGTAAAACCCAAGCGGCGAAAAGAGCATCTGGAGAGAATGGAGAAGAACAGGGTACTGCGGCTGGATGACTCCATCGATGACAAACGATCCGGCTTCGAGCGATACCTTGGCTCGGAGAGCCCAGTGGGCAAAGCTATCCCAGTAGAACATGGGCAATGTCACAGCCGAAAGAAAGCCGAGGAGAAATATCACTGCGATGGAAACGAGTGCAAGAACAAGAAAAATCCGTTCCAGAGGATGATGCGGAATGGTTGGAAATGAGATCTGTTTGAGCGGGAAACGCCGGAACAGCGCGAATCCTTTTTTCCGGAGAAGAATAAAAAGCATAATCATCCATACGCCATGTGCTCCAAAAATCGAAATGGAACCAAATGGAATATGGAAGAGGTGGAGAAAGAAAAATATGAGCGTATTCATAAAGACGCCAATCGGGTAACCGAGGAAAAACCCCATACAACGCTCCTCATCGGATTGCGTAATCAGACGATGGAGCATTGCCCCTTCGAGGAGGAGAATGACAGCAATCCCGATAAACATGAAGAATATCATGATGCAGAAGTGGATGGGCCAATGAGCGCCTCTCCGTCTGGAAACATGCGAAGGAGAGTGCCATCAAAGCGGAATTTGCCGCACTGAAACGATTGCATGGAGCGATCCCACACCCGATCGGTAATGACAAGCGCTGGCGAGGCATTTGTCAGTTCCTCCGGGGAAATGAGTGGAATCGGATACAGGAGATATCGGAGAGGGGTCGCGGTAAGCGGCTTACAGAGGAGAACGGGTCCAGTTGCACCCTTCGCTGCTTCTTCATGCACGGCATCCGCAATTGCATACACATCCCCCGCATGTCCAAGCCGTCCTGTCTCCCACCATTCCCGCTGCAATCGCATCGCATATCCCGTAAGGTCAGGAAGAAATCGTGCTTCGATAAAAAAGAATGCACAGAGGCATGTAATGAGTGCCATGCGAAATACTTGATGCTGAGGAGGCATGTGTTTCGTTCGAAGAAGCACGATGATGATCAAAACGCCGATGACGAGAATCATCCACATGCCAACGAGAACCGAGAGCGATATCCCGCCCATGCGATATCCCGCAAGTTCACTCATCGTGGAAAATGTAAATCGCTCTGCATAGAAAGGCTGACGAAGGTAGGCTACGAAGCGCCCAAGGAATGAAAGATGATCCTCGACGCGCAGCTTTTGAACATGGGGTTCTTCTCCTTTTTTTCCATACGCTTTCAGAAAAATTCCTCGGACACCATTATTCCAGGATGGTGAAGCTGTAAGAGGAAGCAGAACATCACCATGCTCCGATGCAGGCAATATAGCAGTGAGGGTATCAGCTGGAATTGCCCCCTGAGGACCAAATTCAATGGGAAGAGGATTCTGCGATGTATAAAAAATATGCAAATGTGATCCTGCATTCAACTTATCCGAATCAATAGGTGTAAAAAATATGTCATGCTCCGGCGTTGGCCGAAGAAGCCTCGCGAATTCCACCTGCGCCTCTTCGTTCGAATATGCGTGTTCCGCATCGAGGAAAAGCGGCTCCTCTGCATGGAGAAACTCTCCGGGGAGAAGCACGCACAACATCGCGGCGAAGAGGAAGGAGAAACGCTTCATAGGATAATCCAACGGATTCTATCATCCCCTCTCCACCACGTATGCTGCCGCTTTGCGTACCGCCTCGTCTTTGTCATGATCTTTCTCTTCAGCGCTTCCTTCATAACATCGATATCGGCATCGGATCCAGCGCGCTCAAGCTCCAAGAGGTACTGAACGATATCGCTGTACCCGTGGCTCTTCATGCCCGGATCTTCGGATCGATACCCGCGTGCGAGAAGATCACGCACTTCCTCGATCCATCCTGCATCCATCATCTGATCGATACGCTGTGACATTCTCTTTTTGAGTTCTTCGGGGGGCCTGTCGATGCCGAAGATGAGGAGGTCGTAAACGCATCGATCCTTCGCCGATCCGCGGGGGCGAAGCTCCCCGCGTGAAGAAATCGCATGGGATTTTGGCATATTGAGCATTTCGTAAATTTCGAGGGAGCGGATAATCCTGTGCTTATTATTGCGATGCGTCCCGGCGGCGGCATCGGGGTCGACAGTCTGCAGACGTTTGTAGAGCGCCTCTCCATCGTCTGCTTCGTACGCTGCTTCCAAACGCTTTCGGATTGCGGGATCCCCCGCAGGCGCAAGCGTGAGTGCATCGGTAATCGCGCTGATATAGAGCATCGATCCCCCAACAAGGAGCGGCACTTTGCCCCGCACAAGAATGTCATCAATGATCGCACATGCGGATTCTTGATACGTTCCGATTGTCGCTTCGTCTTTTGGATCCAGAATACCGATGAGGTGGTGCGGCACTCCTTGCATTTCCTGCTGGGTAATCTTCGCCGTACCGATATCGAGAAAACGGTACAACTGGCGTGAGTCCGCATTCACAACTTCGCCATTTATATTGCGAGCAAGTTCGATCGAGAACGATGTTTTCCCGGAAGCCGTAGGCCCCAAAATGACAATGAGCGGACGGCGTGCGCCTTCGAGGAAGACATCAATGATTCGAGTGACATCGGGTTTCATCGAAGAGAGAATACCAACCTTCTCGATTGGCTACTAAAATACAAGAAAAGTATTTACACCATATTCTTCCGCCCTGCCCACTCACGGAAAATCACGTTCTGCCGTATAATAGAGCCATCTTTCCCAAAGACGCACACCATGTTCACTCATCTTCAGTCAATCGCAGCAGGATCAAAACATGCTCCGATCGGAAATTTCGTGATTCCTTATGTCGTGGAAAAATCTCAGCACGGCGAACGCACGTACGATATTTACTCGCGACTCCTCGAGGAACGAATCATCTTTCTTGGCACCGCCATTAACGATGAAGTCGCAAATGCCATCATCGCTCAACTCCTCTTCCTCGAAAAACAGGACCCGAAGAAGGACATCACGCTCTACGTCAACTCCCCCGGAGGACAAGTGACAAGTACGCTCGCAATGTACGACACGATGCAGATCATCAAGCCGGATGTCTCGACTGTGTGCCTTGGCATGGCTGCAAGCGGCGGAGCAATTATTTTGATGGGAGGCGCAAAGGGCAAACGTTTTGCTCTCCCCCACAGCGAAATCATGATCCATCAGCCGCTTGGAGGAACCGAAGGCCAGGCAACCGATATCGCCATTCATGCGGATCACATCATCAAGACCAAGGATCTTTTAAACAAGATGATTGCCGAGCACAGCGGCCAGCCATTCGAGAAAGTAAAGGAGGATACGGAGCGCGATAAGTTTATGATGGCAAAGGAAGCGCTCAAGTACGGACTCATCGATAAAATCATCGGTTAAGTTCATGAATAAAAAAAACTCAGCACTCCATACGATGGAGTGCTGAGAATTTTATATGGACTAAGAATTCTCTTAGCAACCTGCGCACGAGTGCCCACCACTCTGCCCAGAACAACATGCTGCACCACCTTCTTTGCACGATCCGCAGAGACAGCATTTTACAACGAAGAAGTACAGGAGGAGCCAGAGAAACGCATCGTTCGTGTAGGACATCACCTGGCTTAAATCCACTCCACCAAGAATCGGCTTCAGAAGCATGCCAATGGCAATCGATGCAAGAGCAACACCAGCTGCCCATACGCCGATATCCACTCTGTAGTTTGCAACAATCAGCACACCACCAACGATCTGGAGTGCAGGAAGTACATAGCCCCATAGCGTACCAAGACCAGTAAGGAACCCAAGATCCTGTGAAACCATGGAAGCAAATACGCTGATGGACATGTAATGCGCAACACCAACAAGCGCGAGCGAAACGCCAAAACTGATCCTGAGGAGCAGCTTTACAACGCACGTGGGAGAAGTAGGACAACACATAAAAATTGGGGGGGAATGTAAAATGACAAATCAAATTATACGATGTTCGATGCATGAGAAAATATGCACGCTGCCAAAAATTCGTTTCTGGCAAGCCTATCCGACGTAACTACACACCAACCCTGTAACCGAAAGGGCTATAGCCCCCTATTCCAAAGACAGTGAGAAGTTGCTATCCGACAAGCTTCGTCACCTTGATCGAGGTGAACATAGGGCGGTGCCCCTGCGTCCTGCGGTAGCGCTTACGATGCTTCATTTTAAATACCCTGATCTTCTCTCCTTGGCCATGAGCAACAATCGTCGCCTCCACAGAGGATCCGGCGACAAACGGCGTGCCGATGCGCACATCGCTCTTATCGTTTGCAAAGAGCAATACACCCGGAAAAACGACTTTGTCCCCTGCTTTCTTCTCCCCTAAATATGACACCTGGAGCTCTGCGCCCTCGTGCACCTTTTCTTGAAAGCCAGCGATATCGACGATCGCGTACGCCATAAGCCGAGGGATTCTAGGGTGGTTTACTGCGGGTTGCAACCAATGCAAAGTGTTTTTCCGTCTATGAAAATGCCCTTGCCTCGGAACACCGTCCTTCTGTACCGTCTGCGTGATTTACAGTATTTTCCACCCTTTTCATTATGAAAAACATGTATCGCCTACTCCCCCTATCCCTTTCCCTCGCTCTCCTCTGCGTTAGCGCAGTACAAGCAGAAGACACTCTTGACCCCATCATGACGGATACTTCCGCTGAAGAGGTCACGGAGGAAGCAATGCCAACAATGGCAGAAGCGCCGGTCTTCACCATGGAATCGGATGTGTTTGACACAGGTCTTGCACTCGGCAGGAGGCTCCGCATCTCCCGCAGAGACTGCGCCCCCCTTCGCCGCGATAGCATCGTAAAGTGGAACGCTTGCCGGAAGGAGAACATCGATATGCGTTCGGCAGTTCTTAAGATGCGCCGCGAAATCCGCGATAAAGATACGCAGGACTTTGCAAAGGAGCGCGCAGAGGGTTCGCAGAAAGTAAAGAAGCCCCTTCGCAAGAACTTCATCGAATTCAACCAAAAATTCCGAAACTACTACATCGAAAAGACTCCGGCCTTCGATATTCTCCGAGACAAAATGAAGGCGCGTCGCGCAAGTTGGCAGGAGCAACGCCAGCAAGTTGGTGATGTGGATGCACGATCCAGAATGCTCGAGCGCACGATCCAGAGGATGGGTCCAGATAGCGACGAACTCGAGGAATAGTGCGTCACTTCTATGGATGAAGAAAACCCCGTGCGAGAGTGCGGGGTTTTTAGTTTGTTGTGCGCTCCTCAAAATCAAACTGAATATTTCTCCATCCTTTTTTCCGAATCCCAGTCACCCCATCAAGAAGTGTACACTCCGCAGGAACGAAGCACTTTCCATTCACACAGGTAAAAGCTTTTACATAAATTAAACCATGATCAATTCTCAGAATATTTTCAGCGAAGAAGTTCCGGCAATCTTCTCTGCCGGAGTTTCTGAGTGCTTGTTCCACCGCACGTATGACAGTAGCGAGCTCTGATATAAGTCGTTCGTATGCAAATTTTTCGTTGCAAGCTTGATCATTACAGACAAAATTCGGACTGATATCACCATATCTATCACAGTGAGACAGAGAGTGAGCTACATAAGAAGCCTCGTCAGCATGATCTTTCACAAGTAGTGCCCACCGTGGCCACGGATTTTCTTCGGTGCCGAGGGGATCCATGGGAGAATTCACAAGCATCATCATTCTCCTTCGTAAAACTCAGAACAAGCAGATAAAAGCCAAAATGCGCCAAGAGCACGCAAGCGCGTGATACTGAAGAGTCTGTTACAATTCAAAAAGTCGGGCGCCTATCCGCCTCAGGCGGGATGGTTAGCCAATCATTGTCATCACTGTCTTCAGGGCGCCTAGCTCAGCTGGTTAGAGCATCTCGCTTACACCGAGAGGGTCAGGGGTTCGAATCCCTTGGCGCCCACCAATCATCACAAATTTTTCCGCAAGAACAAGCCAAAACCTTCACTGAAGGTATCTTGAGAGAATCCAGTTTTTCTGCTATAATCAAGAGATTTATAGATCTTCAAAAACCCATACAAACCCATGGTAGAAAACGCCCCCTCGCAGGTCATTCTCTCGTGGCAAACGCTGAGCGCACCGCCGGTTGAGCGGAGTAAAAATTGGTACGCCATCGGGAGTGTTCTTGTTCTAATGTTCGCGGCGTACGGATTGTTTCAGGGTTCATGGCTGACAGCACTTGTCGCGATTTTGATGGGTGGCGTGTACTTTTTAATGCGGAATGAAAAGCCGAAGATGATCACGGTGCGGATTACGGGCATTGGTATGCAGATTGAGGAAAAAATTATTCCATGGAATGCGATTAAAGATTTTTGGATCCTGCTCGGGAGGAATTATGTAGAGCTCCATCTCTCTCCGCAGGGAATGGTGCAAGGGGAAACCGTCGTCTACATCCGCGACCCCCAAACCGCTGCAAATGACGCAATCGATCCCGGAAACGTGCGTACAGCACTGCTCCAGTTCCTTCCCGAACGCTCCGGAATGCAGGAGAGATTCCTTGACGGCATAGCAAGACTTCTGAAATTATGATCCAGCATCCCTTCCACAAAACGGCCTGGGCGATGCACCGCCACTTAGCAAACTCCGCACGATCCCCTTTCCGGGAGGCTCGGCTTCTTGGGCGCACGACGAAAGGCACGACCGGAGACGATGCCGGTCAAATTGTGAACGAAGGCATGAGCGCTCTACCGGATGACAGAACGCCAGAAGAAGTCTGGGCGGGCATCAAAATAGAAAATAGCGGGAAGAAGTCACAATTAGTAGATGTCGAAAAAATGCAGAAAATGAGTACTGCGGAATTTGAAGCTCTTATTCAGCAAAACCCAGATAAAATCAAACGCGCTGTCCTCGATAAGAATCCAGGAAGAGCAAAAGAAGTGATCGAAGCGCTCGATAAAAATATGATCAAGGATGTTGCGCGATTCCATGAGCACTTCATTGATCTTGTTCGAACAAATAAAGCGCCGAAGGATGATGAGAAGCTTCAAGCAATTATGAAAGAAACGCGCGAACAGACGAAAGAGGCGGAAAAAGCAGATGAGCCGACATTCTGGAATCGCTTGCTCACGCGAATGGCAAACGATGTCCACAGAGAATTCAGCTCGCTCTACCCCCCACTCGCTCGCGTGCTTCTGACGCCATCAGTGCATGCATCGCTCGGCAAATCGCCGGATGCAATATTCGCTGCGCTCGACGAGCCGAAGAACCGTGTATCGCTCATGCATGAGCTTGCGAATCTTCGGTATGTACTCCTTGATGACACATCGCTTGATGCGAGTGCTCGCGCAGAGAGGCTGGATGATTTATTCAAGTGCATGGAGCACACTGAGGAATTCTTAACGCCAGAAGATCGGATCGCGTGTGCGCATTTATTTGCCATGGTTGGAGCGGTGCGAGCACATGCGCATGCCCTCAATCATGCGAAGAAAATAGGGACGGAAGTTACTCCGGAGGAAACAGATCAAAGAGAAAGCGAAGAGAAAATCCAAAATCTACGCTCATTCTTCCGCAGTGAAAAAGATCAACCGAAGAAAATCCGCGGGGAGAGCGGTCTCCGCATGAAGCTGGAAAAAGAAGGAAGGAAGGATCCTGCCGTCGCACTGATTGCCAAGGGACTCGAAGATGAAGGATGGATCGATCGCCTCCACACATCGGAGGAATTTAAGTATACCTGCACCATGATCGCGCTCGAGGAGCTTGGAATTCTGTATAACAGAATCGCTCACGGGCACACCACCGTGCACCCAGAAAGCCTGATGGAGAACGTCAAGCGCTTGATCGCAAATGCATTCCGGTTAGGGCTCCGCGGATACAAACGAAAAGATGATTCGCCATTCTCGGAAGAAGATATTAATCCGCGAAAAGATTTCGAAACGTTACGGACAAAAATAGAACAGCAGATGAGTGCAGGAGAGAAACTCGATTCCGCGGAGCTAGATGAACTCAGCCTGCTTGGAGCAATTTACGGCGAGAACGAAGGCGAACCCATGATCACAAACAAGGAGATGGACTCCTACCGCGAACAAAGTGAATTAACACAGGAAGAGCTTGATAGGCGTGCAGAGGAAGAGCGACGGCTACTTGTATCGGCGGTAGCGGAAAGTTCTTCATTGCGCGCGGACGTCATCGAAAGAGCAGATCTCCCGACACTTCAGAGTGCTCATGCCGAACTCGTCGAGGAGCAAAAGCTCATTCAGCAACGAGCGATGATCAAAAAAAAGAAAAATCGAAGTGAAAAGGAAGAATCTCGGATTCATAGCGAACCAGGCGACGCATTCCGCAAAACATGTGATGCAGAATTCGCAAAGAGGAGAATGGCGATTTTGGAGAACACATCGATCACGGGTGAGGAAAAAATGCGCCAAGTGGATACGTTGGAGGGTGAATATGATGAAGAGCTGAAACTCCGCACAAAACTCCACGAGACAAATATCCGGAGCGGTTGGGGCAGGCTCCTCACCGCTCTCATAGGAACAGAAATCTCGCGGAAAGCTGCGGCACTGCAGGAAAAATACTTTGGCGGCATGGCACCGCTCCTCCAAAAGCGTGCGCGCGCGCTCCAAGAAAAATATGGCGATGTGACTGAAGCGCCGGACTATGAACTCATAGAACCAGTGGAGGCAGACACATTCGTCACGTTGCAGAAGCTACGAAACACGACGATTGATTCAAACTCGGATACAGCATACGAACAAGCTGATTTGGCACTCCGTGATCTTTCCTTTTTGGAAACAGAACTCGAAGAACCACCAGAGAAGAACGCAGAACGAGAAACCGAAAACCGCCAACAGGCGCAGAGAAACGCAGCAACTATTCTCGCACACACGGATGATGATGACCTATCACCAGAAACACGCGAGGCATTGAGTGCGCAGGCAGCAGAAAATTCTCGACCCTCGCACATCGCACAAAAGGGACTTTCTATGTGGGCAAGTCACCTCAAAATATTTAACGGAGCGGAAAAGACAGAATCAAAAAAGAATCTCTCTCCACAGTCTTCACTGAGCGAAAGTCTCATGGAGCAAAAAGCATCGGAAATTGTGGAAGAGCTCAATACTCTCCTTACGGCGTTCACGGAAAACGATGCATTTGCTCAAGCAGTAAGAACGCGGATACAAAAAGAGCAAAACATCATCAGGCACGGTACAAAGGGTACGGCATTCAATAGGACAAGGTCACAGCAGGCATTGGAACGCCTCGAAAAACTTGCAGAGACACTGCGTGGTGCAAATCAAGAACCATTGATTCTTCCATTTGTTTCACTCACGGGAGGAGAATCATTCCAAGATTTTGCACTGGCAAACAATTTACCTACGTATTCGTGGGGCGCGTACGACCGCACGCGGAACCGCATCGTCCTCAATGCCGATAAAGTCGGGTACTACAACGCACGCCAAGCAGTGCTCACGGAGGAACGGAAGCACGTTCTCCATGCTGCGCTTGCAGAAATCTATCCGCTCTATCTGGAAGAGGCATTTGATTCCTTCCTCCCGAATCTTCCACCTGAATTGCAGCAGGAATTTCTTGCACTGGGAAATTTATGGGTACCACGCGGTACGTTGCAAGAAAGTGAGTGGAAATCGGAGGTCACGGATGAATACCTCGCAAAACGCGCAATCTACCAAAAATATAAAGAAGAGCTTAGTACTACCGATAGTGTTCCAAAACATATTCCGTTGAACGAACGCGAAGTACGGTTCTTCCAAAGCGTCGATCCATTCGAACACGGCATGATCCTCAATTTTGTGGCATCGGAAAAAGGATCACGTCTCTCGAGGAAAGCAGCCGCTTCCGGAGGCGCCGCACATGGCGGAGGCGGACACGGAGGAGGTAGCGGAGACGATGCTGTAGAAACTCTGGTCGAAGAATCCAAAGCGCCGGAGCATTTGGAAAAAATCCGCCAGATGTTCATTAAGATTGAAGGATTTTTAGAATCAGATCCCGTTCATAAAACGCCATCCAACATCCGCATGATTGAGGGGCTCAAGGATGAATACGATCGCATTCTCATTAAATGGCGCAAGAGAGGTTCCGAAAGCCAGGAGGCAACAAGAAATCGTATATCCAAGCTCCATGACGAAGTCGAAAGAGTTGTCGAGGTCATCAAAGAATATGACATGGGGACGCGCGACCTCACAAATGAACCGGAGCAATTTAATCTCTGGTTCACAATCTGCAGCGACATTAACTGGGTCACCATGAGCGACATTGTCGCAATTGTGAGTGCCATTAAGGAAGACATCGCCCGTCAGTACCAGCGCCGCCAACAGGCGCGTATCGGCCGCGTAGGCGAGAGCGTCACTTCGTGGATTCAAAATGTACCGGTGTTAAGAGATTTTCCGTACATCAATGCGCTTTCGTCGGAATTCAAACGGCGCGAAACACAGTCGGAATCGGAGGAAGTGCATAAATACAAAGAGGCTTATAGCGAGCTCGATTCCTACGAGCTGCAGGAAATGCTCCACACTCCATCGAGCAAAGATCAGATGAAAGCAATTCTTATGCTCCTCTCCGAGCGCGGCAGGCTTGATTGGAACGATACGCACTTCTGGGAGGCACTCAATCACCTCTCGCGGTTTAAAATGCCGATTAAAGAATGTCAGCGGAACGAAAACCTGCGCGAAGATTGGCTAAGGAAATTAATATCGGACATCTTTGGCGACAAGGACCAGTACCGGAACTTAAAGATTGGGAACGACAGTAAAATTAAGAGCGGTAAAAGTGATTTTACGACCGAAGCAGACCGCCTGAGTAACTTGAAGGGAGGACTTGCGGGAGAGCTCGAAAAGCAGCTGTACCTCTTTATTCAGGCTCATGAAAAGGGGAAACATATGTCTGATGATGTGCAGCCGCACCTCTACGAGGAAATCATCGAGTACTCCATTCGTAACGGCAAAATGAGCATGGAAGAAAAATTCTTCTATCTTGTGCAGGGAATCGCCCATGGCATCATTGGTCGCGATCGCCTTGGCTACCTTGCGGGAGAGGGATCGGGGATTCTGAATATTTTCGGATTCATCGATTACTTCTACGGGAGAAATAACACACAGTCGGAAATCGAGGCGCTGGCTAAACGACTGCTAGAAACTGATGACAAAAGTAATCCCGAGTACTACAGACCTGGCATTAAAACTACTCTCTGGCTAGAGCTCGAAGTCGCACGCGAAGAATCCGTCATCCAACGCGTCAGCAAAGGCATGTCGAAAAAGGGGCAGGATGCCGATCACGACGATATGCACTTCTTCATTCCGCGACTCGATGCGGAAGTCGTCGCATCGCTCACCACTCCCGCAGGAGGAGGACGCCCGCAGCTCACCCCCGAAGCATGGGAAAACGCCTACAGCGGATTTAATTCCTACTTTAAGTCTTTTGGAATCCTCACGAAGCTCGAAGATGAGGGGGAGGACAAATTTACCTCCCATGATGCGCTCGAAGTGTCACGCGCACTCGCAACATTTATACGCATGGATGGCATCCTCACAAAGCGGGACACGTTCGGAGACACGGAGGGCCGCCGCGCAAATTTGGGATGGTCCCGTATGAAGGCGCGAGGCTCCGTTGTCATCGGCAATATCTCAGTATACGAGCAACGGAAAAAAGTTGACTCATTTGTTAAGAGCATGGTGAAAGCATACAACCTTCCACAGGAATACATTGATGTCATGCTCTACAGCACGGAAGAGGAGGGAGTGCTGAATAGCCGGAAGAAATCGCGAGCAAAAGAGCTTTCGGACAGCTTCGAAATCGTCATGCGTAATGCAATAAAAGAGCAAGGATTCACCAAAATGAAAAGTGTCCTGCGTCAATTCGAAGGCAGCCTCCTGACTCACCAAGCGGATTACAATTTCGAAAACATTCGTAAGAAACTTCCTAAGAGCCATCACTAAAAATTTCTCCATGCGTATCATGCATTTTCTCCTCCGGCCAAGTCTCCTCCTCACGATGATGCTCTTCGCACTCCTCGCGGCTCCCCTTGCTTTTGCCCAGGCACCGATTGAACTCTTGGAACCGATTGGCGGAATGACTGCCATTAACGTCGGCAGCAATCCGCTCGACGCGCTCAACCAGTACCTCCAACCCCTCATGCCCTACGTCATCGGCATGGCCGCAGGGCTTTCCGTCTTCATGATCGTCCTCGGGGGCATGCAGATTATGCTCGGTGGCGGTAACATAGCAAGTAACGGAGGAAAGGACCGCATCCTTGCGGCTATTGCCGGGCTTCTGCTGCTCGTCTTCTCCGCAACGATCCTCTATATGCTGAATGCCAATTACTTCGTCCTTGGATCATGAGAATAAAACTCTATCAATGGCTGTGTCATGCGGAGCTGCTGTCTTTCATCTTCTTTCTGCTCTCGGTCCCTACTATTGCAATTGCCCAATCCCTTCCGCCGCCCCAGTGCAACTTCCCCGGGTGCGGACTGCTGCCCGCAAATATCATCGGCGCCGTTGCCATTCCGGAACTTGCGCGCGTTGCACTTAATGCCACAGCGGCGCTCGCTGTCATTTTCGGCATCATCGGCGGCGCGCGGTACCTCCTCAGCATGGGACGAGAAGAGGAAATTGAAAAAGGAAAGACGACGATTCTCTGGGCGCTCGGCGGAGTCATGGTAGCGCTTGCTTCGCACAGAATTGTCACCGCCATACTGAGCGAAAATTATATTCCCTTCGGGGCCGATCCACTCTTCGAACTCGGTGCAAGAGTGGTGTACTTTATGACAGCGCTTCTGAATGTCGGATTCCTCCTTATGATCTTCTGGGGAGGCATGCGCATGGTAATGGCGCGTGGCAGCGAGGAAGATGTCACCAAAGGGAAGAACACTGTCATTTACGCTATTGTCGGCGCCGTGCTCATTAATGCCGTCCCGTTCGTCGTTCGTGCCGTTATTCACATTAATCCATGATGTCTCTTTTCGTTCCCATCGCGCATGCCGCAGGACTTGGGGCAGTCGGCAACGGAACCGCTGCGCCGATCTGGAGCGCCGTCTGCAGCTACCTCCCATACTGCGGACAGGGCACCAGCGGCGTCATGATTATGACGGGGATCATCTCGAATGTCGTACTGTGGACAATAGGACCTGCTGCCGTCCTCATTATCCTCTACGCCTCAATCCGTTTGATTACCTCCGCAGGGAACGACGAGACCGTGCGGAAGGCAATGAAAGAAATTATTCTCTATGCGCTCATCGGACTCGTGCTCGCGATTCTTGCAGACACCATCATCAATTATATCTTCGCGTTCATCGGAAGCATTGTGACAGCGATTTAACAGTTTTCTTCACCTGCCCGCCGCGGTGGGAACAAGGCGCCCGCTGGCCCTGAGTCGAGAAGCGAACAAAGGAGCGCTTGTGATGCACCCTCGATCCCGCTACGCTTGCGCTATCCATTGCACCGCTTTACATGCAGGAAAAGCGCACATTTCCATTCTCGGTGGAAAACGATAATCCCTTCCGCATTTTCCGTACGCTCCAAGACATCGCACGGGAAAAATTCGGCGATGGAGGATTCATCGATCTCTCTCGCGGTGATCCGGGCTATGGGTTTACCCCGTCCATCCGCGGCAGAGAATTTGCGGCTCTCATCACCGAGCTTGATACCGTATTAAATGCGGATTCCGACAATCGTTTTCTCCTGCGAGATCGATCCGAACTTCCTGCAATCGAGAGCGTCATTGAACACATGATCTCCGAGCGGTTCTCGGCGAATATTGCTGAGCGAAACCGAAATCTCTTCCATGAATTTCATAGTGCAGTGATCGGCGCCGCAAAAGAGGAAGGAAAACAGTGGGACCTTTTTGATGTGCTCTGGGGACTTTTTGCGTCCTCTGCCATGTGCGGCGGAACATACCTGCATCCGAAAGGCGAAGAAATTACACGCATCATTGTCGCAAAGTGGCACAGGCAGGAGTACAGCACAAAGATCACCAGTGATGACATCCTCCTCACAAGCGGCGTCTCCCATGGCATCGGTACGGTCTTTCGCGCGCTTGGCGAAGAAGGATGCGGCTATCTGAAGCGGGGAGATACGATCATCACCGGATCACCGGTCTATGCGCCATATATTAGTACGCTCGAAGAGCGCGGAATCCACTCGCTCACCTTCTCCATCGATCCGCTCACCGGCACGATTTCCTCGTTGCCTACAATCTCGAAGGATCAACATCCAAAAGCACTCATCCTCATTGATCCAAATAACCCGACTGGTTTTTCGCTCTCCGAAGAATCGTTGAGGAAACTTGCGCAGTGCGCGGAAGAAAACAATCTCCTCGTGATCACGGATGAAGTGTATTCCTCATTCTTCCCGAAGAAGAAGACGATGATCTCGCTCTGCCCCAAGCGCACAATCTGCCTGAATGCGCGATCGAAGATCGAACGGAGCACCGGCCTTCGCTTTGGCGAAATCATCACCCTGCCCGAAGGAAGATCCCACATTGCAACTCTGCTGAGCCTTGCCGATGCGCGCGCATTTGAAGATCTCCTGATTGCGGCGAAGGCTCCGGGGGGCATGGGTGGGCAGTTCCAACATACGACATTCGTACCGGGCCCTGCGCAGCTCCTCGGCATAGCACACATCATTCTTGGACGAAGTGAGCGGAATGCATACCAACATGATCTTGCAGAGAATGGCCGCGTCTTCTGCAGCAAGCTGGGGCTCCCGCATCAGGGCAATCTCTACTACGTGTTATTTGATCTCGATGCCATTCCGGGGTGCGTCACCACAGCGATGCCGATCGAAGAGAGACTCATCCGCCTCGCCGAAAACGGCGTCATCTATATTCCGGCACATCGCTTCTTTGCAGAAGGCGTCCGCACTGGAACGCTTTCCACCGTGCGAGCCTCGGTTGTGAATACAACACCGGAGAAGTTGGAAGAGGCGGCACGGAGAACGAGGGAAGTGTTGTGCTCACCACGTTGAAGCTCATCAAATCTTCATCACATCCTCCTCTTTCTTCTTCGCGAGCTCCTCGATTTCTTCATTCGTCTGATCAACGGCCTTCTGCACGTAGCCTTCGAACGTGCGATGCTCGTCTTCGCTGCGGGTCGTGTCTTTCTTCGCGCTTGTATGGATTTCCTGCCGCTGCTGCCGCACCGAAATTTTCGCCTCTTCGGCAAGCTCCTTCACGATTTTTACAAGCTGCTTGCGGCGCTCCTCGGTCATGGGAGGAAAAACCAAACGGATCTGCGCCCCTTCGTTCGTCGGCATGCAACCAAGATTCGCTTTGATGAGCGCCTTTTCGACATCCGCAAGAATCGATTTATCCCACGGCTGCACGAGAAGCGTTTTTGCATCCTGCACACTGATTCCGGAAACCGCCTTGAGCGGCTGCATTTGTCCGTACGCCTCGACAAGAATCCCTTCGACGAGCGCAGCCGATGCGCGCCCTGTCTGGAGTTTGCCGAACTCGGATTTTAGATGCTCGATAGTTTTCTTTAGATTAACTTCGAATGCGGCAAGTTGTTGATCCATGATATGAGTATCCCGTATTAGGTATTCGGTATCAAGTATACAAATATCACGAAACTCCAGTCTCGTATCTTACTTCGCTTACCCCCCTTCGTTACCCTTCGTACCTCCATTACTGCGTTACATCGTTGTCACCTTCGTCCCTACCTTCTCCCCCTTCACCGCACGGAACAAATTACCCGAGGTTGTAAAATCAAAGACCAATACCCCCATCCCCTGTTCTCGGCATAAGCTGAGCGCCGCTTGATCCATAACACCGAGACCCTTTTCGATCGCCTCTTGCAGCGTGAGTTCGTCATACCGCTTGGCATCTTTATGCACCTTTGGATCTTTGTCGTACACGCCATCCACATTCGTCGCCTTCATGATGATGTCACAATTCAGCTCGAGCGCCCGGAGCGCCGCAGCACTATCCGTCGTAAAATACGGATTTCCCGTACCACCCGCACAGATGACGATTCTCCCTTTTTGGATATGGCGAACAGCGCGGCGGCGGAGGTACGGCTCTGCAAGTTGCGGAACATCAATCGCACTGCACACTCTGCTTTCGGCACCCAGCGCTTCGATCGCGGCTTGCAACGCAACCGCATTCATAATGGTCGCAAGCATTCCCATGGCATCGCTCGCGGTTCTTTCGATCCCCGATTCCTTTTGATCGCGGAACCGCCAGATGTTGCCGCCTCCAACCGTCACCGTGACTTCGATCCCCTCTTTTGTGACAGCGACAACCTCCTCCGCAATTCTGTGGAGTGCATCTTTTTCCAAACCAAAATCCCCCTTTCCGGAGAGCGCTTCACCGGAGAGCTTTAACATAATGCGCTTGTAGGCTGTCATAGGGGGGGATTATAGCAAAAAATTTAGGCATGACGAAATAGGAATTGTTAAACAAAACCCAACATCCATGCCTACTCTGAAATCTGAATTATGGGGAATTCGCCAGGGCTATAGCTCGTTTCAGCATCACTCGAGGTATTCCATTTCCGATCACCAGTAATGCCTATTCGATCAATTTGAATGGTAGAGAATTGGGATATTTGCTCCGAAGAATCCGATAGTTCAACTTGCACAATCACTCCAAAATATGAACCATATTGTATGGCCAATTTTTGTGGATTTGGAATTTTAAAACTATACTTTTTAGCAAATTCTTTTTTCATTTCCCCAAGCAAAGAACCATCTAATAATACGAGCTTTACACTTTTTACCATAGGTGAGAACTCGTGAAATGAGACTTCAATTTCCTCAACATGAATTGGGAAATGCCAGTAAACCGATCCTCCTCCGATTACCGATCGGTACTCATGCCTTACAACGAAAGATCCGACTGTCACCGTTGATCCTGGTACAACCACGTGATCTTTCAGTATTATTTCCAGAGGGTTCTGAACTAAAGCGTACACTTTTTCAAAGAGATATTGAGCTATAGTTGAATCTGTAATTTTATATCGCTCCTCCAAATTTTGGAGCTTCGTTGCATCAGCAGAAAAACTAATTAATAAATCAGGATGAAACCAAATATAATCATCATTCGTTCTTTTAGGATCCCATTCAACAAAATCCTGGCAATCGTTTTCTAATATTTCATGATTAATCTCGTAAAATGCCATTATACAATTATTCCAAGAATCATAACTGGAAATGGGTATTCCCTCCTCATTTCTGGGAAGGGAAAGTAAATATACGCCATCCATATAAGCCAATTGAGCTTCTGCAAGAATTTTCCTATGTCGGTTCTCATAATCTTGGCTTACTGGTTCTATACGTGGGATATAATTTTCATCTGAAGGAATAATATATCCGCCATTCCTATTAAGAACAAAAGGGAGCTTAAGATCTGGATGTAGAAGATTCCAAGTAGTTTCACCACGATAGACGGGGAATTCGTATTTCGCACACATACTATTTGTACTAATAGAAAAATCATTTAGGCGAATACACCGATTCCATTCCAGATTAGTTGATAGTGGTCTTCCGTCCCATCCTAATGGGAAGTAGGTATATTGCTTTCCATTAATTTCTACTTTTTCCACCTTTCCAGAATAACTCGGCTGAACAGAATTTTGCTTTTTGCGATCTTCCTTTTCAGCTATAATTTTCGACTGCTCCACTGCAAATAAATATCCATCAAGGTCATCACTATAATTTAGAAAGAAGCGAGCTGTCAGTTGAGCCATTTCTGCTCTCGTCAGTTTTTTGCCCGCAGAATCTTTGCCTGCTTCAGGAAAAACACCGACCTTCATATTAAATTGTTCAAGCCCAAGTCTATATACATGGGCATGTCGTAAATACGGCACATACCATTCTTCTCCTTTCTTCTGCTCAGAAACATTTCGATGATATTTTTCAGAAAGAATTTTCACCGCTTCTTCATATTGAACTATTCTCTCCGGCTCGAACAGCCACTGATCCTGTGATACTTCCTTCACAGCATTACCTTGAACATATCCTTCTTTCTTCGCATAACATACAGACTGTGCATACCAACTACCGAGCTCAACATCAGGAAAACATTTTTCAGTAATTATAGGCAGTGGTTTTCCCGATAAGCGCATAATGATTGTTATAAACGCCGCACGGTTTAGTTCGTCATTCCATCCAAATGTACCATCTGGATTTCCCTTAAGTACTCCTTCATCGCTTAATATCTGCACTGCTAAAGCTGATTCCATGTCAGGTTCTTTGTCTGAAAATGGTAATTCTTTTAATTCAAAACTACGAGCTGTAGCGACTGCTGGAATAAATATGGCAAAAAGAAATGTGGAGAGAATTATTTTAATATTCATGAAGCTATAGGAATGAAAAAAAAGGCGATTTTAATCGGAAAACATTACAGAGGAAGCATAGCACTATACAGGTGGGTGCGAGTGAGGAAGTGAAAAACAAAAAAGAGCCTTATGACTACGAATAACAATACTAGTTGAGATTTTATTACATGTACCCACACGCCTTCCACTTGCATCATTTACACACAAACAATAATATTCGGTCATGCGCCTCTATCTCGTCATACTTGGACTAATACTAAGCTTTACAATCTTACCTCATGGAGTAGAAGCAACCTCCACCGAGAGGCAGGCAATAATATGTAAGAGAATAGAAAAAAAGGCACAAACAAACCGTTTAGAAAAAATCAATGAGAGACTACAGAACCGGCTTGGCTTTCGATGCAACTTTGGTGGATTCTCAACTGAAAATGACAGCAATGGAATCTTTAAGAAAACACCGCTTCCATCAAGTGGATCATTACCATTCACATTTTCTGCAATCAATGATTGGCAGTCATATTGGAATGTATACACGAGGGAAATACCAAATGAGGTTCCTTATTTTATCGATAATATAGAGATTATCGAGAATGATGATAAATTTCCTCAGTTTATACGAGTTCATTTCCCCGTAGGATCGGGGAGTCCACATGTGGCTTACAACTACAATAGGAAGCCTGCTGGTATTTTGGCTAGATTTACAGGCGGAGTTCCAACTGGTCATGATGATCTGTATCTTCGGTATTATTTTCGCATTCCAACCAACTTTCCTTCCATCGAAGGATTAGGGCTCCCTGGGCTCTTTGGTGGCCTCACTATGGAGCCAGATGGTAGAGGTAGATTTGAAACAGGAATAATTCTTAATAAGAGGGGTCAAATCACAATTAGTGGTAGATATGAACAAAAATTTCGTGCCAATGCTGCCCATATTTCACCGCAATCCATTGTAGCTAACAATCAATGGCATAGAATTGATATGCACTTGGTGCTTAATGACATAACTGATGAGAAAAAAATACCACAAAACGGATCTGTGCAGGTCTGGCTTGATGGAGAAAAGGCAATCCTTGAAGATGGTATATTGTTTCGAGGTAATGAGAGATACACAATAGACGGACTATATTTCTTATCGCTCTTTGGGAGTACGAAATTAAATGATCTAGTAAAAGAAGCGTCTTATATTGATTTTGCCGACATAACGGTATCAGACAAGCTTGTTCAATAGCATGGCTTACTCCTTCTTTCGCACTCACCCCCCAAACACCATCATGAAGAGCGTGACGAAGGGTTGTACGAAGAGCGAGTAGGTCACCGCGCCAAGCATATTGAATGCAGTTGCTTCGATTGTTCTTTCCACCTCAACTGCATGGACAGGCTGCATCGCCTGCTCTGCCTGCAACATGGAATCCGCATCCTGACGGATATCGGTCATATGCTCCTGCACATCGGATGCATCGCCTTGCGCAGCATCAAACGAAGAAACGGTAGTTGCGTTGTTACTATCCTGTACAACATTGTTCGGAGGAACAACAAGCGCGGCGCGGATGATATCGAGGATTGATTGGAAAATGGAGCTATCACCAGATCGTACTGGGGTACTGGATGTTGTAACCGTTGTCGTCGCAATGCTCGAAACCGTTCCATCTACAGAAGTTGATGGTATGGCAACACTTGCCGTGGAGTCTGATCCTCCACATCCATACGCTGTTGGATTAGTACTACAATTGACTGAGGCAACTGAAGCAGAAGTTGCACTACCACATCCATACGCTGTTGGATTAGTACTACAAT